>ERZ772874.1294-NODE-1294-length-13106-cov-13.526243_pt1 | contig 13106 bp, 10 predicted proteins | sample MGYA00580586_ERZ772874 | MGnify/ENA primary metagenome ERZ772874 (study PRJEB29015, sample SAMEA2737952) | human oral metagenome | biome: human oral; feature: human-associated habitat; material: dental | place: China | collected 2154 ... | reverse complement strand
TAAAATATTATAACCCTACTATTTAGAGTAGGGTTATAATGAGTAGTCTAAGAGCCAGCTAAGTTAATGGTACGAGATAGTTGTTTATTATGGAATACTAAACTCTAACCGTTACTTCTTGTACCATTAATTCTTCTTGACCGTGTGTCTGCTGCAGTCGGTGGCCGGGATTCATTATCCTTATCGTCGTCATCATTTGGTTTATCTTCCGTATATTTACGTGAAAGAGTTCCTGTGTAGTATGCATTATCTTGTACTGTGACCACTATCTCTTGATTATTAGAAAGTTGTGTAGTAACTGATGTAGTGCCTGATCCCGATATCCCGCTGTCCATCACTATACTACCACCGACTGTTATCTTTATATTGCTTAGAGGATGTGTACCTTGGGTTGTTTGCACTATAATTTTATGTGAGCTACCACTTTTTTCTATAGTCATGTAATTAATTGATGGTTTGACATCGTCACATTTATGTATATCATCGTCTTTGCTGGCATCGTAGCCATCTGGAGCAATATAGGTAGGTTTTTTAGTAATAGGATCAGTTGATTTCTGTACTCCTATTTCAATTTTTGCATCTGTTGGCGTACAATCTGTAGCTTTCTTTTTGGATACTTTATCAAAAGTTAACTTTTCGTCGCTATTTCCTGCTTTTTGATCAAACCATGAAGGGTAAACATCTGTCTTGCCGCCAATACTGAGGTCCCTTATGCCTTGAGGTCGAACAAACTGTTGATTAATTTTCCATTTACCATCTGGCTGGTAAACTGTTTTATGTACAGATTCTGTATAGTTGTTGGCTACACGTCTTACTACTGAGTTATCGCTTGTTGCCAGTGGCCGTCCATCATGATTACCCATCCATACGCCGCTTGCTACAACTGGTGAATAATTCATAAACCATGAATCTTTTGCGGCTCCTTTACCATTTTCAGTGGTACCAGTTTTTGATGCTGTTACGACATTTGGTACAACAAATCCAAATGACCTACCTTGGGAGCCAAAAGTAATTGATCGAGCATTTGCATCACTAAGTATGCTAGTTAACATGTAAGCTACCTGTGGATCAACTGCTTGCTTAGATTCATTATCTTCCCATTTCTTCAGTACTTCGCCCGTTGAATTTTTAACTTCAAGCATATATGCCAAAGGTTTATAGCTACCACCTCTAGCTAAAGTTGCATAAGCATTGGTATGTTCAATTTGTCTTACTGTGCATCCACCTCCGATTGATGCCGAAAGGCCTGCGTCGTTATTATTTTCGCAATAAGATAAATCTCCTAAATCCTGAGCGGTTTTAATGGACTCCTTTATACCTGATATATACATTGCTTTTACGGATGGTCGGTTTAATGATCCTGCCAGAGACTGTCTTATTGTAACATTTCCATAGGTTTGACGGGTATAATTTTGTACAGTACAACTTCCTCTATAGCCAGCGCAATATATATTATCAATATTTTCATCTCTTAATATTGAACCTGGCGCATAATTTACACCTTTTCGTTGTTTAAATAATGGTGCGAAGTCTACTATAGGCTTAATACTTGAACCTGGTTCTAATAATGAAGTTGCGCTATTTTGTTGTCCATAGCCTGGTTTATTATAGTCAACACTTCCTACCATTGCTATAACTTGACCAGTTTGAACATCTACAGATGATAAAGATAGATTATCACCACCATAGCGAGGTAACATGCTAGCACCTGCCGCGACTGCCGCTTCAGCAGCTTGCTGGGCTCTCCAATCAAGGGTTGTTTTTATTGCAAGACCTCCGCGACCTACTGCAGTTTTACCCAATTCTCTTTCCAATTGTTTGCGTACCTCAAGAACAAAATGCGGAGCTTTTATTCCTTCTGTGTTCTCAACAAGTGGTTTAATGTGCGCTAAAATAGGGTAGGCTTTAGCTTCTTTTGCTTCAGCTTCTGTGATGTAGTTTAATTCTCGCATAGAATCAATTACTTTGTGTTGGCGTTTAATTAATGCTTTATGGCCAGCTTTATTGTATGGATCATATAATCCTGGTTGGTTCGGTATGCCAGCCAATAACGCTGCTTCTGCGATACTTAAATCTTTAGATGATTTTCCAAAATATGTTCGTGCACCACTTTCTACGCCGTTTCTACGTCCTCCATAGGGAGATTCATTGAGGTAAAGTGCAATAATCTGCTCTTTATTGTACATACGCTCAACCTCTATAGATAAGATTAACTCTTTAATCTTACGAGGAATACCTTTTATCCCGCGCTCTTTAGATTCTTCAGGGAAGAATACTTGTTTAACTAGCTGCTGTGTTAATGTCGAGCCACCTTGTGTACTACCACCTCTAGCATTATTAACAATCGCCCTCAATAAGCCAGTAAGGCTAACTCCTTTATGATTATAAAAATCGCGGTCTTCAATTGCTATCGTAGCCTGGCGCATTCGATCGCTGATTTCAGTACTTTTGACTGTGTGTCTGTAATTGCCATCTCCTTTATCTTCCCATAGGAGAACATTATTGCGATCATAATAACGCGTTAATGTTGTTTGAACACGCTTATCTAATTCTTCGGGACGGATTGAATCTATATCTTTCCTGAAATAAGCAAATAATGCAGCAATAGAAACGGTTATAATTAATACGAATACACCTACTATCTTCAATAGCATCATCGCACCTTTGCGGCTAAACCAATAGCCCATCACTCGTTTTGGATGCATACGATAAAGTAGACGCTTAAATGGATTTTTTGGCAATGTAGCTAAATATTCAGCATGTTTTCGATTACGCTGATCTTTCTTTGTTTTATGCTTCTGCGATAAATTCGCATAAAGACTCATATTGCGAGAATTAGTATTCTTTTTCTTAACCATCCTTATCACTCTTTCATAAGCGTTATTTTGTACTTATTATAACAAAGAATCTTTAAAATAGGCTAGCCTTTTGAACTAATTGAGCAATATTGGTCTAACATGGTATAGTAAATATTGCAAATGTATTCCTAATTTATCGGAGGACAATGTTATGGATTTAATAGAAAAGCTAAATGGTAACGTATCAGAAAGCGCAAAAGAAAATATCCGTCGGTGGTTAACTGAGGATAAATTTAGCGATTATCGAGATGAACTATCTACGATGATTGAACAAGAAAAATGGGTCGATCTTGAAGACGCATTTTTTAAAATTATAGAATTTGGCACAGGTGGTCGCCGTGGTGTTACGGGTATAGGCTCTAATAGAATTAATCGTGTGACAATCGGCGAGAGTGCTCAGGCTCTTTGTGAGTATGCTCGTTCATTTAATCCAAATGCTCCGCAAGATGGTATTGTAATAGCTTGTGACACCCGTCTTACATCTGAAGAATTGAGTAAATATGCAGCAAGTGTTTGTGCTGCAAATGGGTTTAAAGTTTATATTTTTGATGGTTTTCGGGCTACACCAGAACTTAGCTTCGCAGTTCGGTATTTAAAGGCTGCTGCTGGTATAGTTATTAGCGCAAGCCATAATCCTCCAGCAGATAACGGATTTAAGGCTTATTGGAAAGATGGCGGTCAGCTTGTTCCACCTCATGATAAAGGTGTTCTAGATGCTGCAAATAATATCAATGAAATTAAAACTATAGATTTTGATACAGCAGTTAGTGAAGGCGCTATTAATATAATCGGCGAAGAAGTTGACAGGCATTATTATGAAGCTGTTCTAGGTGAGTCAATGGGTGATGCTCGTGATTTACATATTGTATATTCACCTTTGCATGGTGCTGGTCAAACTAGTGTTTTGCCTATTTTGCGTAACGCTGGTTTTTCTCGTATTGATACAGTTTCAGAACAAATGGTTCCAGACGGGAACTTTCCAACTGTTCCAGGCGGTAAATCTAATCCAGAAGAACGAGCTGCTAACGATATGGCGGTTGATTTAATGATTAAAAATGGCGCCGATATCGCTATAACTAATGATCCAGATGCTGATAGGATAGGTGTAATAGTTAATCAGAATGGTAAGCCTGTTTATCTAAGCGGTAATCAATCAGCAGTTTTAGCGGCAGATTTTTCTCTAAAGCAGCTAAAGAAAAGCGGTAAACTAACTTCTGACCATTTTTTAGCAAAAACAATAGTTACAACAGATATGTTGACTGCGCTTTCGGATGGATATGGTGCGAAGATGTATACTAATATGTTGGTAGGTTTTAAATATATTGGCGAACTTTTGTCGCAAAAAGAATCTACTGATGAAACTTTTGTAATTGGTGGAGAAGAGAGTTATGGTTTACTAAAAGGAACCTATGCTCATGACAAAGATGGCGCAGTAGGCGCTCTACTACTTGCTGAATATGCAGCGGAATTGAAACAATCTGGTAAAACACTTTATGATAAGCTTTTGGAACTATTTTCTAAATATGGAGTCTACCAAGAGAAGCTTGCCAGTGTATCTTTGCCTGGTGCAGATGGATTTACGCGTATGCAGTCTATAATGAGTGAAATTCGTAACAATCCACCTAAAGTATTGGCAGGATATGAAGTATCTGCGTTTAGTGATTATCAAACTTTAATTAAAACTGATATATTAGATGGAGATATAGAGCAAATTGACTGCGTAAAGGGTAATGTTGTTGTGTTTGAATTGGGTGATCATCGTAGGCGAGTTACAGTTCGACCTAGTGGGACTGAGCCAAAGCTAAAGCTCTACTTACAATGGTATGAAGAAGCAAGAAGTAATGATTCTGTAGAGATTGAGAACCAAATCAGGAAACTTGATTCAGAATTATCAGATATGATTACGGCGCTTGAAAAACAAATTACAGCCATAGCTTAAAATGCTTTCTACACCTGTCAGTGATCTTAAGGGGGTTGGTTGTAAAATAAGTCAGGCTTTTAAAAGAGCTGGTATTAATACGGTAGCTGATTTAATTAATTGGCTACCGTATAGACATGAAGATTTTTCTTCTGTATCTAAAATTAGCAATTTAAAACCTGGCAAAGTAACTATTTTAGCAAAATGTGAATCAATCGAAACTAAGCAAGTAAGACGTGGTTTAAAAATTACCACGGCAGTTCTTAGTGACGGAGATAGCAAGGTTCGTGCTGTCTGGTTTAATCAGCCGTATCGCTCTGCACAACTATTAACCGGTAAACTCTTCTTGTTTAGCGGCAGTTTTGAATTTAATTATAATCGCTATCAAATTACTAATCCTTCCGTAGAAATGCCAAAAAAGTTTGGTAGCAATGAACCCAATAATTTTTTAGAACCTGTTTATCACAGTATTAAAGGAATTAATCCTCGCCAATTACGGCGTTTTATTGAAAGCGTCCGTCCAACTATTACGATGATGCAGGAAATTATGCCTCAGTTTATTTTAAAAAAATATGGATTAATATCACGATCTGATTCATACTTGTATATGCATTTTCCAAAAAGTAGAGATGAAATTGTACTTGCTAAAAATCGTCTAGCCTTTGATGAGCTTTTTGAAATATTACTAGCTAGTCAACTCAATAAACAAGCAAATACTCGTCTTAAGAGCCAGTCTATTAAATTTGATCAGTTGGCTGTTGCTAATTTTGTAAAATCTCTACCGTTTAGCTTAACTAACGCCCAGCGGCGAGTATTATGGCAAATAATTCAAGATTTTGAGTCTTCAACACCAATGAATCGTTTACTACAGGGAGATGTTGGATCTGGGAAGACGGTTGTGGCTGGTAGTGCTGCTTATATTTGTGCGCATGCTGGATTGCAAAGTGCTATAATGGTTCCTACTGAAATCTTAGCCCTTCAGCATGCTGAGACATTACAAAAACTTTTATCTCCTTTTGGTGTAAAAATGGTATTATTGACGGGTAGTGTTAAAGGAGCAAAACGTAAATGTCTTCTTGAGAATATAGCTAATGGAGAAGCTGATGTAATTATTGGAACACATGCTCTTATACAGAAAACGGTCGTTTATAAAAATCTTGGTTTTGTTGTGGTTGATGAGCAACATCGCTTTGGAGTGAGGCAACGCCAAGAATTATTAGCAAAATCATCGCGTATGCCTCATCTTTTGGCTATGACAGCTACTCCAATTCCACGTTCACTGCAGTTAACTGTTTTTGGCGAGCTTGATATCAGCACAATTAATGAGCTTCCGTCAGGACGAAAGCCTATTAAAACGCAAATTTGGGCTCCTACAAATATTGCGAATTTATATGATTCGGTCGAGATTGAGATTTCTAAGGGTAGACAGGTCTATATAATTTGCAGCTTAATAGATGATAATCCAGACAATGATACAAAAAGCGTAGAAATTGAATATAGAAAATTACGCAGTACAATTTTTAACCACCGCAGAGTTGCTATGTTACACGGTAAAATGAAGCCTGATGAAAAAGATAAAATAATGAATGATTTTTCTGCGCATAAAATTGATATTTTGATTAGTACTACTGTTGTAGAAGTAGGCGTTAATGTACCAAACGCAACTATTATGATTATTGAAAATGCTGATAAATTTGGATTAAGTCAGCTTCACCAGCTTCGTGGTCGTGTTGGGCGAGGTGAATATCAAAGCTATTGTCATTTAATTATGAGTGACCATTCAAAACCCTCTCAGCGGTTACGCGAGATCGAAAAATCTAATGACGGTTTTCATTTGGCTGAAGTTGATTTAAAGTTGCGCGGTCCTGGTGAAATATATGGAAAGTCTCAACATGGTGCATTAGATCTGCGAATTGCCTCTATTGGTGATACAAAGATGGTCGAACGAGTTCAGCTGGCTGTTAGAGATTTTATTAATTCTGGCGAAGATTTGCTACAATATAAACAGCTAAGTAAACGGGTTCAGAAATATCAAAGATTAACAAATTTAAATTAGATTATGTATTCAGGTACTACTTTACGAACTAAATCTGGTAGAATGATGGGCGTTCATCAACGTATTGATCGCGTAGCTCGGAGGCACATAGAAGAATTTTTACCTCATAATATTAATTTTCCGTCATCGCGGCAGATTTTACATTTTGAAGGGCTTAACGGTCCCGATGGGATTAAACGTAAGAGCCCTGCTTGTGACGAGCCATGGCATTTCATTAATCCAGAAGATCCAGAAGATACAATGTTGCTAGATATGATCGATAGTCATATAAATAATATGGCTAAAGCTCTGAAGGAAAAAAATATACAAAGATCCGCCTTTGAGGCTGCATGGATGGCGCACGCGATAACTGATGGATTAACACCTGCGCATCATTATCCGCTTGAAGAAAAATTAGAAAAGTTACGCGGTGGACAGGGAATTGAAACGAGGAATTCAACTAAAGAAAAAATATTGATACCTGGTAAAAATGCACGCCAAAAAATTAAAAATAATTGGGAATTTTGGGGAGCAAAAGGTGTTATGACTACACATTTTAATTTTGAGCTTGGTGTAGCTACTACAATTTCTGCGACATCTTTAGAAACTGTTTATAGATTTAATTTTTCGGATGTTGAAAGAGTAAAAAATACTCAATATAGAGAGTTTTTCAAGGAAATATTACAAAGTATCTATTCTATGGATATGTATAATGAGTTTCAAAAAAAGGGGTGGACTCGCCGTTTAGCACGTGAAACCAAGCAGAAGCTAGTACCACTTATCATAAAAGCTGTTTGTGCTGGTTGGTATTCGGCTATCGTAAAATACGAGGATCTGAATGAGGGTTAGGATAATATCAGGAAGGTTTGGTGGTCGAATGTTAGATGTTCCGCCAGGCAAGGGTACACATCCGATGGGGGAGAGGATCCGCAATGCACTATTTAATTCAATTCAAGGTGAAATAGTGGGAGCTGATGTATTGGATGCGTTTGCTGGTACTGGAGCTTTAGGTCTTGAATCTCTTAGTCGGGGTGCAAAATCTGCTACTTTTATAGAAAGTGGTAGAATAGCTCAAAAAGTTATTGATAATAATATTAATAATTTAGATTTAACTAATGATGAGGCGAGGCTAATACGCTCTCGGGTTAGCTCTTGGATATCTAATAACTCAGATCTTAAATTTGACATAATATTTGCAGATCCACCATACTTTAGCTTCGAAAAACACTTTTCCACAATTGAAAAGCTTTTAAGTCTTCTCAAACCAGGTGCACTTATGGTATTATCTAAACCAGGTAAGTGTGAGGAAGTTATTATTAACGACGAATCTGTTGTGGTGGACGATCGTAGTTATTCTCAAGCAACTTTAACATACTACCGACGTAAGGCGTAGTTTTTTGATAAACTGCGCCTTACGTCTATTTTAAAATAAACATACTTAAGAAATATAATCGCTAATTGATTGTCTTATTTAATTTTTAAAAAATTCAGTTTCTTGAGTATGGTTTTCTGGTTTTTAATTAAATAAGCTGCAACTGTAGTTGAGATTGGCACTGCAAGTACTAATGCTATACTTGATATCAATGTTCGTACAATTTCTTGTGCTATAAATTCTGTGTTAAAAATCATTAAGGGTGATATATATGAGTTTATATTTGAACTTATAGACAGAACTATAGGTAAAGACGCTCCGATATAAGCTAGGGCTAGAGTATTCACTAATGCAATTACATGTTCGGACCCAACGGAATAACCATGTTTTATTAATTTTGATATCGAGAGTTTTGGTTGAGCTTTATGTAGCTCATCAATTACTGCGGTTTGTGCGGTTACTATATCATCAAGTACACCAAGCGTTGCAATCACTATTCCACCTATTAAAACGCCACGTAGATCAATTACCGAGTTACTAATTTGAAGCAAAGCCGAACTTTCATCATAAATACCAGTAAGATTTCCTAGTGCACCACCTATCATAGATAAAAGTACAACTATCATTAAAATTGCATAGATACTTACCAACGAAACTAAACTACGCCACCGCCATCCGTGTGCAACTATTATTGATAGTCCTGCAATTATCATTGATGATATCATGCAAGCCCAAAAAGCATTAGCTCCATTAACTATAGCGGGTATGAGACCAAAAGCTATTATACCAACACTAATAAATAAACCCGCTAAACTATGTACGCCACGCCTTCCTATTACTAAAAGTACGATAAGTATAAATGCCAGTAAAATAGCAACCAATCCTGGAATTCTCCAGTACGAATACATATATTTTGATAAATTACCTCGTGAGTCTGTAGAGATTATTATCTGATCGCCAACTTTTGGTTCCGAGCTTAGATAGTTTAACTCGGTAGTTAACCCACGCTTTTGACCATCTAATACTCTTACCTTTATTTTTTTACCTTTATTTTCTATAACTACGGCTCTTACTATATCTGGTTTTGGTTTGGATTCGGATTGATAGAAAGCTGATTCTGATTTTCCTAAATAGTTTTGAAAAGGTGTAGAAAATTGAAATATTATTCCGTAAATCGCAACAAAAACCGCACCTACAATTGAAACCTTAAAGATACGGCTTTTGTGTTGCCTTAGAAACTTCTTTGCGCTATTTTGCCAATGCAAAACTGTTTTTACCTTTTTTGATAATTGATATATTATCGATTGTTATATCTTCGGTAACTTTAACTCCATTTACAGACACTGACCCGTTAGCTATCAAACGCTTAGCTTCTCCTTTGCTTTTGGCTATTTGAGAATCTACCAATGAGTCAACTAGACTTTGGCCAATACTAATATTTGGTAGCTCGTTTGCAAGTATATTAGTAATATCATCTGTCAGTTCAAAATTATCTTTATTGAATAGCAATAGGCTGGCGTTTTTTACAGCTTCGGCTCTCTCTTCTCCATGAATTAGCTTAGTTACTTCATATGCTAAGAGTTTTTGAAGTATTCGTGATCCTGGATTATTGTTATGTTGCTCTATCGCTTCTTCTATAGTATTTCTATCTAGCAGTGTATAAATTTTAATTAGGTCTTTAGCAGACTCGTCATCTGTATTTAGCCAGAACTGATAGAATTGATAAGGACTTGTCTTTTCGGGGCTAACCCAGATAGCTCCAGATTCGCTTTTACCAAATTTTACTCCTGTTTGTTTATTTATAATAAGCGGAGTTGAAAGTACATGAGCTTCGCCTCCTTCTAACTTTCGAATGAGCGAAACTCCTGTTACGCTATTGCCCCATTGATCAGCACCACATATCTGCATGGTTGTACCTTTTGTGCGGTATAAATGTAAAAAGTCGTAACCTTGTATTAGACTATAACTAAATTCTCCATAACTAATTCCGCTACCGCCTTCGCCAATACGCTGTTGCACAAAATCCCTGTCTAGCATTTGAGTCATACTTACATGCTTACCAATTCTATGTAGGAAGTCTATGTAGTTTATATCTTTAAACCAATCGTAATTATTAACCAATTCAAAATTTTTACCTTGAAAAATTTTTGATAATTGCTTTTTTAGACTCTCTACATTATTATTTACGGTTTCAGAATTTCGCAAATCTCGCTCCTGTTTCCTACCGTCTGGATCACCAATCATTCCAGTAGCGCCTCCTACTAGGAGAATTATTTTGTACCCATGATTTATAAAGTGATTTAACATCATTGCGGGAGCTAAATTCCCAATCGTTATACTATCGGAGCTTGGATCTACACCAAAATAGGCAGTGCGAGGCTCATTTATACTGGTTATATCCGTAAAAGTAGTTTGGTTGATAAAGCCACGCCACTGGAGTTCTTCTGCTAATGTCATTATTAATGCTCCTTTTCGCCAACTGGACGCAAATTAAATAGTAATTATTAGTTATCTATTATACTACAAAGTTATATTTCATAATAAGTTTGATAAATATATCAAATATGATGTATAATTGTATATGGCGATATAAAATCTAACAATAAGAAAAGGAGGGCTAATGCCTATTGCGTCAAGAGAAAATTATTCTAATGTAAACAGTTATGAGGCACCAACACAAGAAATGCCTGTCATAACTCAGGATATGATTGAACGTGAACAAGCTAGAATAGATAGTATTAATCGCGAACGAGGAGAGAATGGGGTAGATATATCTTACCAGGATTCTATGGATCAAGACTCTGCTGTATTGCATGAAATAAATTCGCTTGTTCTACCTGAAGTACCTAATAATATGCGGATTGAAGAGCGTGACTTTGATGACCAAACACGAGCTTTTGCTGTTACTGAAATTTCTAAAATAGCAGTAAGATCAGCTCTTGGTCCTGTAATACACTAATATCATAAAGGATATAAACTATATGAAAGCTATATTGTTGTGTTGTAATATTTATGTACAATATGCAATATAGCTTTTATCTATTTAAATAAAAAATATCCAGATAAACTGGAATTAATTTAATGGTACACGAGAGAGGACTCGAACCTCCACGCCCGAAGGCACTAGCTCCTAAGGCTAGCGTGTCTACCAATTCCACCACTCGTGCAAAAATGATATATTGTTTTTTGGTAACATTTACTAATTTATCATATCTTAATAATAAAAACAATATCTGCACTAATCATTACGCATATGCTATTATATTATAAGTAAGAAATAGAGGAGTGGTTGTGAATAAAATTGCCCAATACTTAAACGAGCACACTTTTGGCGATGTCAGTGTGAATCCAGATTTGCGAAAGACACTTTCAATTGATAAAAGTATTTTAACTTTGCGCCCAGAAATAGTAATATGTCCATACGTGACAGGTGATATTCGTAAGGTTGCTAAATTTACATATCAGCTATCTGAAAAAGGTCATAATATTGGTGTTGTTGTGCGTGGCATGGGTAATAATCGTACAGGCTCGTCTATTGGTCAGGGAATTATCTTAGACACATCAATACACATGAATCATATTCTTGAGTTTGATTCAAAGCAGCGCCTTATTCGTATTCAGCCTGGTCTATCTTGCAAGACTCTTGATGAATCTATGAAAGTTCAGGGTTACTATATGCCATCTATTTCGTATTCACAGAACGGAACTATAGGCGGCGCAGTTGCTTCTGGTGTATCTGGGAATACAAGTAGTGACACAAATCGAATAGCAGATAGTGTAAAAGAACTTGAAGTGGTTTTAGCGAATGGTGACGTTATTCAAACTCGTAGATATTCAAAGCGAGAAGTTTCTAAGAAGGCTGCCCAGACAGATTTTGAAGGTAAAGTTTACCGCGAAATTGAAACATTGATTGAAGAAAACGAAGGATTGATAAATCAAATAGATAAAGAAGCTTATGATAATAGTGGGTATAATTCCATTTCTAAAGTTCGTCAAAAAGACGGTAGTATAGATCTGACTCCTTTATTTGTTGGTTCTCAAGGTACATTGGGTATTATATCTGAAATGATTATGCAGGTTGATTTTTATAACGAAAATAAATCTACTATAGCTATGACTTTTTCTTCTCGAAAAGCGTTGCAAGATACGTTGAATGATATTGATAAATTATCCCCTGAAAAGGTATTAGTAATAGATAGCAAGATGATATCTGTAGCTACGAGTCATAGGTATTCACATTCTCTAATAAAGCAAGCCAGAGAAAATAACCGCCAAATTGCAGGTATTTTACTTTGTACATTTATGGATTTTAATGACCGTACTCGTAAGCGTAAGATTAAAAAGATAAGTAAGCTTGCAGATAAAATGAGTGCAACAACTATTGCTATTGGAGATGATTTTAATTCTAATATAGAGGTAAGCGCTATTGAAAATCTTGTTTATAGTGTAACTCATTTTAGTGATGCCGAGTACATTATCCCTCCTATGTTTGCTGGAATACATATAGATAAATCTCAATTGGATAACTTTTTTGCGGCATTACATAAATTAGAGATGCAAAACGATATTAATATGCCATATTGTTTCGATCCAATCCAGGGAATATTTAATTTTTACCCACAATTCAAATATCGTACAGTACAAGATAAGCGGCGCATTTTGGCGGTTTATGACATGTTTTGTGGTTTGGTAAATTCTTGTGGCGGTTCAATCACGGCTATAGCTGCTGAAGGTAGATTGCAATCTCCTTTTATTATGCGCGACATGAATTCAGAGCTAGTTAAACTATATTCTAAAATTAGAGATATTTTTGATCCATATAAAACTTTAAATTCTGGAGTAAAACAACTATCTGAGATGCGCGATATTATAGCTATGCTAAGGCAAAGTTATAGTAATGAAAGATGATAGCAATCAAAATCA
>ERZ772874.1292-NODE-1292-length-13120-cov-12.885113_pt1 | contig 13120 bp, 8 predicted proteins | sample MGYA00580586_ERZ772874 | MGnify/ENA primary metagenome ERZ772874 (study PRJEB29015, sample SAMEA2737952) | human oral metagenome | biome: human oral; feature: human-associated habitat; material: dental | place: China | collected 2154 ... | reverse complement strand
TCTTCACTGGGCCAGGGTCGGGACTGGGCCAGGTGCACATGAGGACCGAGGGCGCGGTAGCGGGCGGTGTTGGTGGGGCCGAGCACGGAGAGCAGCGGGGCGCCGACGGCGGCGGCCACGTGGCCGGGGCCGGTGTCGTTGGCCACGACCAGGGTGGCGTGGGAGAGCAGGGCGGCGTACACGTCGAGCGGCACGTCATCCAGCGACCGTGCCGTGGGATAGTCGGCGTGGGCCCGGGCGGTTTCGGCGCCGGGGCCGGGCACGAGGAGAACCGGCATGCGTTCGGCCAGCTGCCGGCACAGCGCCGGAAAACCCGGCCAGGCCTTGCTGTTGCCTTCGAGGGTGCCGGTGGCGAAGGGAATCAGAATCGCAAAGGGCCGGATGGCCGGGGTGGGATAGTCGACCGGATGGGTATGCCCGGCCAGCGATCCCGGGCCATGGGGATTGTGCCGTGCGCCCGCCTCTTCGAGCAGCCCTGCCTGATACAGCAAAGTGAGCGCCCGCTCCCGTGCCGAATCCGTTAGGGGCAGGTGGGGCCACTGCATCTGTTCCGGTGAGGGGATGGCGTCGTGGGTGCCGGGCTTCAGGTCGGGGTCGTTGTCCTGTGGCGGGGTGAGGGTGGCGGCGGCGCCCCAGAAGCGCTGGCTTTCGTGCAGGGGGTGGGCCGGTTGCGGAACGGGGTGGGTGAGGAACCAGCCGCGGCCGTCCTGGCGGTAGCCGACGGTGTTGAGCCCGGCCAGCCAGGTTTCGAAGGCGCTGGAGAACGAGTTGGTGAGCAGCAGGGTGTTGAGGCGCTTGCCGAAATCCGGGTCGTGGAGCTGGCCTTCCTGCCGCAGGCGCCGCAGCAGGCGCACGCGTTCCTTCAGCGGACCGGGCAGGGTGTGGACCGGCCAGCCGCAGCCGGCCAGCAGGGTGGCGGCCCAGCGTTTGCCCACCAGCTGCAGGGCGTAGCCGCGATGATGCAGGTGCCAGAGGGTGGGCAGGCTCATGATGACGTCGCCAACCCAGTTGGGGAGTCGCACGATGAGGGGTCGCATGACGGGAGCGGGGCAGGTTTTGTGGATAATGCGGAAAGTTCCACCGATTATGGAGTCAAAACCATGCAGGGCGCAGAAAAGCCAACCTCCGGGGCACTGAACGGGGCCGCCGTCATCGCGTTTCACCAGCAGTGTCTGGCGCTGCCGGGCTGGGCAAAGGCCGGGCAGGCACCGGATGGCCATGCGCTGGATGTGCCGCCGCCGGCCACGGAGCCCGGGGCGCAGCTCTGGCACTGGGTGGCCAACAATCACCGTTTCAACAGTCTGCTGTGGGACGAGGAGGATCTGGCGCGCCGCACCCGTGTGTCGGCCGAGGAGATTGCCGGCAACAAGCGGGCCATCGATGGCTACAACCAGGCCCGCAACGACGCCACCGAACGGGTGGACGAGCTGCTGCTGCTGGCGCTGGGGCTGGTGGATCCGGCGTCGGTGGGCGGTGATTCGCCGGTGAGCCTGGCCGGCGAGGCTGCGCGGATGAACAGCGAGACGGCCGGCAGCATCATCGACCGGATGTCGATCATGGCGCTGAAGGTGCGGGCCATGAAGGCGCAGACCGAACGGACCGATGTGGACGAGGCGCATCGCGAAGCTTCGCGTGCGCGGCTGGCCCGGCTGGAGACGCAGCGCAACGATCTGGGGCGCTGCCTGGACGAGCTGATGGCCGATTGTCGCGCGGGGCGGGCATATTTCAAGGTGTACCGCCAGTTCAAGATGTATAACGACCCGGCGTTCAATCCGGCCCTGGTGGCCGAAAGGGGAGCCTGATGGATATTCCGGGTCATCTGCCGCAAGGCGAAAAACCGTTGTCACGCCGGCCGCTGAAGACGCGGCTGGCCGATCTGGCCGCAGCCGTGCTGGCCTTCCTGCTGCTGGCGCCGCAGGGGTTTGGGTTGAGAAAGAAGTAAGCGGGTACTTTCGTGTGACTCCTTTCTGGCTGAGGTTGGGGGATGCTCTGGTACAGGGGCGCCTGTTCCGGGACGGCTTGCGCCAACTGCCGGGAAGGGGACGCACGGACCTGTTTCCGCTGTGGAAGCGTCCGGTTCCGCCGGGGGCTCTCACGTGGTGGAATTTACCCCCGCCTCCAGCACGGGTGCCAGCGCTGTCAGCCACCGTTCGGCCTTCTGCGCCAGCGTGAGGCTGGCGTAGGCCGGGCTGGTGGAGGGCAGCACCACGGTGGCGTAGCCCTGCTCGTCGAAGAAGCGGCGCTGGCGGCCGGCATGCTGGCCGTTGAAGGCCACCAGTTTCAGTGAGGGCAGCTGGGCCAGCAGGGGGCCGAATTCGTTGGTGAGGGCGTGGCGGATGGCGCTGTCGAGGCTGCCCTGGCGCTGGCAGTGGCCGACGGTGTCCCACAGGGCCAGCCGGTGTTCGCGCAGCCGGTGCAGGCGCTGTTCGTAGGGCAGGGCGGGCAGGGGCTCGCCCGTGAGCTGGCCCATGATGGGCCAGAACTGGTTGCGCGGGTGGGCGTAGTAGGCCTGCGCGGCCAGTGAGGCCGTGCCCGGAAAGCTGCCCAGCAGCAGGATGAGGGCATCGCGGCGCCAGACCGGTGGCAGGCCCTGGTGCACGGCAGGATCGGTTGTTGCCATGGCGCGGATTGTCTCGCATTGTGACTGGGCGTGCGCGATGGCAACGGTAGAATGACCGGCGGATATCTATTGGATCTGGGGCATGTTTGACAAGGTGGTCTTTGCGGGCGGCGGGCATCGCTGCTGGTGGCAGGCGGGCTTCTGGGAGGTGCTGCGCGCAGAAATCGAGCTGCGGCCGCGTGTGATCGGTGCGGTATCGATGGGGGCCTTCATGGCCTGTCTGGTCCACGCCAACGACACCCGGCGGGCGCTGGCCTGGTACGAGCGCGAGCTGGCCGGGGTGCGCAGCAACATGGCCTGGGTCAATCTGTTTCGCAAGGACGAACCGCTGTTCCGGCAGGGTGGCATCTACCGCAAGGCCATGCGTGCGCTGCTGGGGGGTGAACACTTCCGCCAGCTGATGTGGCAGGCCCCCGAAATCCGCGTGGCCTGCGCGGTGGCGCCGGCCGCGCTGAGTGATCGTCAGCTCGACAGGCTGGGCTGGCGCGAAGCCCGGCGCGATGCACGGCTGGTGCCGGCGTCACTGCACGCCAAACCGGAGCGTGCCGAAATCTTCGTGCCGCTGGTCAAGCGGCTGCAGGACTGCCGCACCGAGCGCGAGATGTGTGATCTGCTGCAGGCCAGCAGTGCCTATCCGCCGCTGGTGCCGGCGGTGGAGTTCGAGGGCGAGCGGGTGGTGACGGGCGAGCTGGTCGATCCGGTGCCGGTCGATCTGGTGGCCGATGTGCCGGGCCAGACGCTGGTGCTGACCACGCGCACCTACAACCGCAAGACGCCCGTGTTTGCCATGGAAGGGCGCATTTATGTGCAGCCGTCCGCGCCGGTGCCGGTGGCGAGCTGGGATTTCACCTCGGCCAGACGCTTTCAGCAGACGTACGAACTGGGCCGTCAGGACGCCGAGGCGTTCCTGAGGCTGTTCGGTCTGGGGGCTTTCCGCACCGACGTGCAGTTCGGCGGTGCGATGCTGGCCGGCGGCCAGTGGGGGGACGAGGCACGGGTGGATACCGTGATGGATGACGACGGTGGGGTCGGTGCAGGTTCTGCTGGTGCTGGTCCGGCTGGTTCTGGTTCCGCCGGTTCTGGCAGGGGAGGAGGTTCCGGCCGTGCTGCCGGTGCCGGTGGTACCGCTGGCGCTGATGGTGCTTCCGGTACTGCTGGTGCCGCTGGTGTCCCTGGTGTTGATGGTGGTGTTGATGATGCTGCCGCTGGTGCGGGCGATGGCACTGCCCGGGCGCGAGATGGCAAGGCTGCCCGCGACACGAACCGCGCTGGTTTCGACCGCGATGGTGTTGCCGAAGGCGGTGCTGCTGAAGGCGCTGCCGTCGCAGGTGTTGGCGCCGCAGGTGCTGGCATCGCAGGTGCGTCCGATGAACAGACGGGCGCTGGTGCTGGTGCACGTGACGCGAGATTGGCCAGAGCGGATGCCTCACAGGCCGATGGGGCAGGTACGCGTGGCCCGGGGCGCGCGGAAGCCGGGTCAGGTCAGGTGGCTGGTGGCGCGCGCGGGGATGGCGGGGCACGCAGGGATGGTGCTGGGCGGTCCGCTGAGGCGGACAGGACGGCAGGTGTCGGCCGCGGTTCCATGGCTGCCGATGATGGGGCGGCCGCAGGGTCGGCTTCCACGGATGACCGGCGGCGCGTCGGGATCGGGTCTGCTCCGGACGGGCGTATGTCAGCCGGCGGGGGCAGGGATGCAATCCCTGCCGATGCAGACGGGGATCTCATTGACGACACGCCCCTGACGCTCACCGATGGTCACACGCTGGGCGAACCGTCGGACAAGCTGTTCGAGCGGGCAGGCCGCCTGCCTCCGCGCAGCGGGAACGGCGGTGGGCGCAAGGAAAATGACCAGCGCGCTGGAGATGGCCAGCGCCGTGGGGAGGGGGGCCACGGTGATAGTGGCCGTGTGGATGACGGCCGTGGTGATAATGGCCGTGGCGTTGGTGCCCGCAAGGCGGAACACGCCCGCAAGCGCGGCCGGAGAACGGAAAAATGACGACAGTAGCATCAAGTGGCGCAGAGGCTCCTTGAGCGGGCTGTGATGTCGTCAGATGGCTGCGGGGCAGGCGGGTAGCCGGGTAGCAGTGTGCATATCCACCGCGGTAACTGGGCGCGGGGTGCTCCTCTCCGGCAGGAGACCGGACAGGGGCGGACAAGACCGGGAGGGGCAGCGACAGTGGGGGCAGACAGTACGCCGGGATGGTGCGATCAGCCTGCGCGGCGCGCGGCCATCAGCATGCCGCCGCCCAGCAGGAGCATCAGCCAGGCCAGCAGCGAGCCGGCAATGGACCCCTTGATGATGGCTGAAGCCGACACCACGGCACCCGCCGCCAGCAGATAGCGGGCTGTGGTGGTGGTGCGCTGGATGGGGGTGGATTCTGGCATGGGGCAGGGGGCGCACCCGGAGCGGGCTGCTGCGCCGCGAACTTCTGCCGAAGGGCGGTTTGGGATGCAGCCGCAGGGCCGCTGTGCGGCAGAAGGAAAAGTGGCGCGCCCGGCACGAATCGAACGTGCGACCCTTGGCTTCGGAGGCCAATACTCTATCCCCTGAGCTACGGGCGCGTTGAGCTTGATAAGAATACTGGTTTTGCGCGTGGCCGTCCAGTGTTTTGTGTGGACCATCCGGCGGCCCGCGCGCTACCCGGGCTGATCCTGATCAAAATGGGGAAGGGCGCTTTGCTCTATAAAAGAGCATCCACGCGGTACGCCGGCCGCGACGCGCCTGTGCCATTCTGGCACGGGGGCATGCTGGTGTCCGCTCCTGGGGTGTGTTTCGTCCTCCACGGGGACGAATGATTCCATGACACGCTCCAGATCAACACATCAAGAACACACGCGCGGAGCATCCATGGCAAACACCAACCCCGGTGCCGGTTCTGGCCGGCCGGCCGGCATTTTCAAGTCCACGACCCAGATGGTGGTGGTGGTCACGGCAGCGCTGGTGCTGCCGGTCGTCATCATCGCCATGGTGGTGGGCGCCTCGGGCAGCAAGCCCCGGCCCGAAGACGAAATGTCCCCCGAGGCCATCGAGGCCCGCATCCGTCCGGTGGCCGGCTTCGAGCTGAAGGAGAAGAAAGGCGGTGGTCCGGCCCGTGCGGGTGAGGTCGTCTTCAAGGAAGTCTGCTCGGCCTGTCACAACACGGGCGTGTCCGGTGCGCCCAAGTTTGGCGACAAGGATGCCTGGGAGGCCCGTATCGACAAGGGCGCCGACGCCCTGCTGGAGTCGGCCCTGAAGGGCAAGGGCGCCATGCCGGCTCAGGGTGGCGGCGAGTACACCGACCAGGAAATCGCCAACGCCATGACCTACATGGCCAAGGCCGGTGGCGCCACCTTCGAGGCACCCAAGGTCGAGGGCGAGAAGAAAGAAGGGGAGGAGTGATCCCGTCGAGAAGGGGGGATTGATCCAGCCGATTCGCAAGAGGGGGAGGATTGATCCCGCCGGCTCAGGCGTTGCCGCGCGCTTCCAGCATGGCCCGCAGGGCAGCCAGCTTCTTGCGGGCCTCGTCGGCCGAGACGGGAGCGTTGCGGGCACCCTCGGGCTCCAGCTGCATTTCGGTGATGAAGCGTGAGGGCTGGCAGTCCACCATCTGGCGGGCGCGCTTGCGCTGACGGCACCACGAAAGCGTCAGGCTCTTGCGGGCGCGGGTGATGGCCACATACATCAGCCGGCGTTCCTCTTCCAGGCGCTCGGCATCGATTTTTTCGCGGTCCACCGGCATGCCGTTCACGTCGTCGAGGCTGTCGTCCTCGCGGCCGGCGTGCGGCATCAGTCCTTCCTCCACGCCGATCAGGAAGACGTGCGGGTACTCCAGTCCCTTGCTGGCGTGTACGGTGGAGAGCTTCACGGCGTCGCCTTCCTCGTCACGACCCTCCAGACGGGTGACCAGCGAGATGTGCTGGGCCATGTCGATCAGCGTCTTGCCGTCTTCGTCGGCCCGTTTGGCAATCCAGTCGCGGAATTCGCAGACATACTGCCAGCGGTTGGTGGCGCTGCGCTCGTCACCCTGCTCCTGCAGGTAGAGCTGGTAGTCGATGGCGCTGATCAGGCCATCCAGCACCTCCGAGGCTGGCTCACGCTCGGCACGCCACTTGAGCCGGTTGATGAACTCGCCGAACTGGCGCAGCGGAAAGAGCTGTTTTTCGGGCAGACGGGTCTCGACGCCTGCTTCGAACATGGCCTGAAACAGGCTGATGTCGCGCTCACCGGCGTATTCGCCCAGCACCTTCAGCGTCTGCGGGCCGATGCCGCGCCGTGGTGTGGTGGCGGCGCGAATGAAGGCTGGATCGTCGTCCTCGTTGGCCAGCACGCGCAGATAGGCACACAGATCCTTGATCTCGGCCTTGTCGAAGAACGACTGGCCGCCGGAGATCTGGTAGGGGATATGTTCCTTTCTCAGCATCTGTTCGACGACGCGTGCCTGGTGGTTGCCGCGATACAGAATGGCAAAGTCCGACCACGGCAGGCGCTTCTCGAAGCGGGCCGCCTGGATGCGCTTGACCACGGTTTCGGCTTCGTCCTCATCGTCGTCGCAGGGCAGCACCTTCAGCGGATCGCCCTCGCCCAGGGCTGACCACAGCGTCTTGGCATAGAGCTTGGGGTTCTTCTGGATCAGCGTGTTGGCGGCGTGCAGGATGGTGCGGGTGGAACGGTAGTTCTGCTCCAGCTTGATGACGGTAAGGTTCGGAAAATCCTGCCCCAGCCGTTTGAGGTTCTCCAGCGAGGCACCGCGCCAGCCGTAGATGGACTGGTCGTCATCGCCCACGGCGGTCAGGCCGCAGCGGTCGCCCACCAGCTCCTTCAGCAGGGCGTACTGGGCAGCGTTGGTGTCCTGGTACTCGTCCACCAGGAAGTAGCGCAGCTTTTCCTGCCAGTGTTTGCGGGCCTCCTGGTCGTTGCGCAGCAGCTTCAGCGGCAGGCGGATCAGGTCGTCGAAGTCCACGGCCTGATAGCCGTCCAGCGTGGCCTGATATTCCATGAAGGCGCGGGCGATGCGCAGCTCGCTCTCGCCGCGGGCTTCTTTGAGCGCCTGCTCGGGTTCGGTCAGGGCGTTTTTCCAGAGCGAGATCTTCGCCGAGGCCAGCTTGATCAGCTTGCGGTCGGTAGTCTGCAGCAGCTGCGCCAGCAGCCCGGCACAGTCGTCGCTGTCGAAGATCGAAAACGACGGCTTCAGCCCTATACCCCGGCCGCTGGTGCGCAGCATCTTCATGCCCAGCGAGTGGAAGGTGGAAATGGTTGGCCGCTCGGAGGCTGGGAGCTTCCTCTGCTGGGCAAAACGCTCGGCCATTTCGGCCGCCGCCTTGTTGGTGAAGGTGATGGCGGCAATGGCCCGGCCGGTGAAGCCGGCATCGATCAGGTGCGAGAGCTTGGCGGTGATGACGCGGGTCTTGCCCGAGCCGGCACCGGCAATGACGAGACTGGGACCATCCAGATGCCTGACGGCCTGGGACTGGGCGGGGTTGAGATCGGCCACGGAAATAGAGGAAAGAATCGTAATTACGCATTACACCACGTAATTACAAAGAAAATAGTGAAGTGTGCGCTCACGCAAAAATCTTTGCGGAGATGTACTGAGGAGCAGGGCGGGGGGCTATTATCGGACGAATCCGCCCCGCCGGGCAGCCGGGATGGTGAGTCCTTGCAACGGAGCGTTTCTGCAGGCGCTGCGTGGGGCGTTTTGCGTCTCCCGGTGTGAGCAGCTGCGCATTCCGGCATCGTGACCGCGTTGCCCTGTGAGTTGTTCACAAAAACGGTGGATAACTCTGTGGGTAGCTGTACCTGCAGGCAGGATGGTCCCTTAATTATGGGGATCTGTGCGATGGGCATCGTCCCTGCCACTTTTTTGGTCTGTACAGAAGCCGGGAGTTTGTGCAAGAACAGGGCCGACGAACGGCAGGTGACGGGGGTTGGGACGCGTGCCGGGCCGATGAACGGTGCGTTTTTTCACAGAAACGGTGGATAACTGTGTGACAAGCTCCTAGGCAACCCGTCGAAACGCCCGGCTGGCGCGGTCTGGCAAAGGGGTGACTAAATAGTGTGCAGAGTGGGGCGCCGGGGATTTCCGGGGCCCCGCCAGCTTGCGTTGTGCCTCCAAAGTGGGCTTTCCGGGGGCGAATGCGCCCGTGACATGGGGCAGGAGCCGTGGGGAGAGGGATGCAGAAAGAGGCGGGAAGACCGGGATGGGGGCATTTTCTCCATCGGCCTGTGGATAACTCTGTGAGATCAAATGGAGATGTGCCTGTCAAACGGGAGGGGCTGTCATCCCTTACAGCGTTGCGTTCTGGGTAAATTCGAAAAATATCCGGTTAAACAATGGGTTATGCAAGCCTCTCCCGAGGAATGCTGACGAGTCCGTCGCAGGCTGGGGCGTGTTTTGGCTGTGAATAACTATTGGGACAGCTTTCCGCCTGTGCTGTGCCCTCAGATCTCTGTGCCCTCAGCGTCGTACCTTCGTGTTGTGTCTTCAGGTCCGTGTCCTCAGTGTCAACGCCGATTGAAAACTGACCCAGGGTGCCGAAGTAAAACTGGCCCACCTGGGCACGCGATAGAACGGGTTACCAGCCCTCAGCCAGGCGGCCTTTCCCTCCTTGCTGGGCAGGTGTCCATGGGCAGGCTGTGTCCTGGAGCGTGTCATGGACTCATTCGTCCCCGCGGAATCCCTTTTGGACGGTGAGCAGGACGAGGTGGCAGGGCCTCAGATTTCCTGTGGATCGATGATCAGCTGCCAGCGTACGCCCTTGTGATGATGGCCGGCGCTGCCTGCCACGCCCGTTGCCGTCTGCGGGGCGCCGATGGATGTCTGCCAGTCCGTCAACAGGGCATGCAGGCTGGCACGGTGGCTGCTTTCGATCAGCAGCTGGGCGCGAAACACCTTGTTCACCTGGGCCAGTGGCATGGGAACCGGGTCGCAGACCTCGATCATGGCATCCGGATGGATGGCCGGAAGGGGGGAGGCCGGGGGCAGAGGGGGTACCGTGGTGTGTCCGGCTTCGGCATTGCATCCGGTTTCAGCATTGCACCCCGACCCAGCGCCACGCCCGGATTCAGCACTGTAGCTGGGTTCAACACCGTACCTCGACCCGGTGCCTTGTCCGGGCATATTGGCGGCTTGCCGGGTCTGGTGCTGCCGGGGCTGTGCCGATGCCGCCTGCTGTACATGCTGCAGACGATCGCGCGCGTCCTGCAGGAAGGCCAGGGCACTGTCCATGTCGCGCGCCTGCGCCTGCAGCAGGGCCTGGAAGGCGTAGGGGGGCAGTGCGCCGGCCTCCCGGTCCTGCAGCTGGGCCCTGGCAAAGGCGGGGTAGTCGTGACGGCGCAGCGCGGCAAACAGCGGATGCTCCGGATGCCGTGTCTGGATGAGCGTCCGGGCATTCAAGGCCCGGTGTCGGCCTGCGCGGCCGGCCACCTGCATCAGCGTGGCGAACAGCCGTTCCGGAGCGCGGAAATCGGTGGTGAAAAGGCCCGCATCGGCATCCACCACGATCACCAGCGTCAGCCGGTCGAAATCGTGCCCCTTGGCCAGCATCTGCGTGCCCACCAGCAGGTTGGTACGGCCGGCATGTACATCCTCCAGAAAGGCCTGCGTCGCGCCCTTGTGGCGGGCCACATCGCGGTCCAGCCGGCCGATGTGGGCATGAGGGAACAGTGTGCACAGCGCGTCTTCCAGCTTCTGGGTGCCCCGGCCCAGGGGGGCCAGATCCTGGTTGCCGCAGGAGGGGCAGGCACGCGGCACGGTCTGGGTGGTGGCGCAGTGATGGCACACCAGCCGGTAGCGTCCGGGCGTCTGCTGTGCCGGCGTACGGGTGGGCGCCGAGAGCCGGTGCAGGACGCGGTAGGCGTCGCAGCGATTGCAGCGCGACAGCCAGCCGCAGGCATCACAGCCCAGTACCGGTGCATAGCCGCGCCGGTTCAGAAAAAGCAGGGCCTGCTCGCCGCGCGCCAGTGTTTCGCCGATGGCCCGCAGGCTTTCCTCCGTCAACCCTTCCTGGGTTTTGGCCCCCCGCAGTGGCACCATCTGGATGGTGGGCAGGGAGGCCTGGGCATGTGCCCGCCGGGTCAGGCTCAGCAGGCGATAGCGGCCGGTCTGGGCGTTGTGCCAGCTTTCCATGGAAGGCGTGGCCGAGCCCAGCAGCACCGGAATGCCCGCCAGCCGGGCACGGGCCACGGCCATGTCGCGGGCCGAGTAACGCAGCCCCTCCTGCTGCTTGTAGGATGGGTCGTGCTCTTCGTCGACGATGATGGCGTCCAGATGGGGGATCGGCGCCAGAACGGCCAGTCGTGTGCCCAGTACGATGCGCGCCTGCCCGCTGGCGGCGGCCAGCCAGTGGCTTGCCCGGGCTGCGTCGGTCATCTCGCTGTGCAGCACGGCAATGGGCTGCCCGGGAAAGCGGCGCCGCAGCTGCTCCTGCAGGGCGGGCGTCAGGCCGATCTCCGGCACCATCATCAGCACCTGGGCCTGTGGATCACGGTCCAGCCGCTGGGCCATCCAGTGCAGATACACCTCGGTCTTGCCGCTGCCCGTGATGCCGTGCAGCAGCCAGGGTGAAGGGGGCGCGGAGGGGTGAGGCGGAGTGGCTGGGGCCGTAGGGATAGGGATAGTCGGACCAGTCGGACCAGTCGGACCAGTCGGGGCGCCCCGCATTGTGGAATCAGCAGCAGCCGAAAAAGCGCTGGAATCAGGAGAAGTCAGGACTGCGGGGGAGGATGACGTGACCGATGGCCGGCCGGGAGAGGTACAGAGCGTGTCGAGCACCGCCTGCTGGTCGGGGTTGAGCGTGGGCGGCGTGCTGATGGATTCGGCAGCCGACGGTGTGAAGGCCGCCAGGCGGGCATGTCCATCCTTGCGGCTGCGTCCGGTGGGCGGCGTGCGCAGGAGCTTGGGCAGATTGCCCACGGCCAGATCGGCCAGGCTGCCGTGATAGTAGCGGGCCACGAAGCGCAGGAAGGCCAGCCAGCCGTCGGGGGGCGCCGGCAGGTCGGTGCGGACTGTCTCCAGTGCCTTGATGCTGTCGGCCTTCAGCCCGTCCGGCAGGGTATTGGCATCGTGTCGCCGCAGGGCCAGGCCGGTGCGGCGCCCCTTGCCCCACGGTACGGTGACCCAATGCCCCTCGGGCTCCGGCCCGTCGGCCGGGCAACGATAACTGAAGCTGCCGGCCAGCGGCCCGTCGATCAGAACCTGAATATAGGGAAGGGACACGGCGCTTCGGGGGGAAGGTGAAAGGAAAGAGAGGGCCGGATGGAAGGGGGCGGCCGGTCAAAGTCCCGGTTGTCCAGGGCACAAATGGCTATGTTCGACCTGAAATGCCAACGGGGGACAGTGGGGGACGGGAGGCTATTGTGCCAGTGGCGGAGAGGCGCACGACTGTCGCGACGGGGCGACACGGCGCTGCCGTGAAAAAACGTTTCCTCTCTTCGAAAGCAGTGAGGATTGGTATTGTTACCATGTGCTGTTGCAGCGTATTCTTCATGTGATATCAGAATGGTTGACGTAACATATTGATATATAAGGATATGCTGTTTTTATCCACAAAAACGGTGGATAACTCTGTGGGAAAAGTGTCTCCATGACCCTCAAACCCGCATGAACAGTGGCAATGCACTCCCTTGCCCAGAAATGGCACAGATAAAATTTTCAATGAAAACAATGGCTTGTGAGTTTGGTTATTCATTTGCACAAGCCGTGCCCGTTGTGGCATGGCGCCTGCACGAACTGTGCATAACTTGCGCGGAAGCAAGTTGAAAGGTTAGGGAGCACTTGCCTTCACGATGGGGCCGCAGTTTTGCGGGGCTATCGACAATGACGGGTCGATTGGCAACAAGATGGCGTTCAACGGCGCCAGAGTGGCGACGAATGGTAGAGGAGGCAAGCGCTGCTTGAAGGGGGCCTTGCCGGGGAGGTCGCAGATGATGGCAGGGCAAAGGAGTCCTCGGCACGCTGAAGGTGTGGCGATGTCGAAACAGGTTTGCAGATGGATAACCATGCTTGGCCAGGCGTCTGCAATCGTAAAAGCTGCAGATTTGTATTGAGGTAAAGTCTGCAAATCACTCATAACTCATTGTTTTGTATGGATAGAACTGTTTATCCACAAAAACTGTGGATAACTCTGTGAGAAAACGGGGGGAATCGCCTCCGAAGCCGCATGAATACGCCAAACCGGGTGCGCTGCCACAAATTGGGACAACAAAAAACTCAATATAAAACAATAAGTTAGTTTCCTGGTGTGCCGAGTTGCGCTGGCTGTCTGGTTTATGGCAGAGGAGACGGGGAGCTGTGCATAACCCCTTGCCGGGCTTCTTTTTCATGTTAGGGAGTGCTCGCATACCCGGGGTTGCTCTTGAATTCGGGGCTGTCGACCCGTGAGGCTCGATGGGTGCGCGGATTCGGGGGCTGCAAACGGGCCGACAAGGGAAGTATGGCTATTCCGATGATCGTGACCGCTGGTTCCGGCGATCGGGCCGGGTGGTTCCGGCGCCGTGGATTTGATGATTCCGGTATCGTGACC
>ERZ772874.1291-NODE-1291-length-13139-cov-3.292571_pt1 | contig 13139 bp, 18 predicted proteins | sample MGYA00580586_ERZ772874 | MGnify/ENA primary metagenome ERZ772874 (study PRJEB29015, sample SAMEA2737952) | human oral metagenome | biome: human oral; feature: human-associated habitat; material: dental | place: China | collected 2154 ... | reverse complement strand
AAATCCAGATATAGTACCTGAAGGGAATGCAGAAGTCACATCTCTAGCCTCTGATATGATGAGTTCTTTTAGAAGTGCTGAATATGGAAGTCAAGTTTTCGGACATGAGGATAGTTACTGGAAAGATAAATCCAATCGAGGGATGGAGTTTCTTGCAGAATATACTCAAGCTCAAATGACCCCTGAAATAAAATCGTTTTATGACAAAGTTTTTCCGAACTCTGTTAAAATATACAACAAGATATTTGAAGATATTTCAAAATTGAAACTAGAAAACCAAAAGCCGCTTGTTTGGTAGGGAGGGTATAGAATGTTTTTTTGGAAAAACGAAGAAATTTATAAACAATTCAAAGAAATTGGAGAGCGATACAGAAACCATTTTGGAGAAGATTTTCCGGTATACCTGATAGTTCCTTTTGAGGTGACTGAGGAAGTTCTTTTAAAATATAATTCAGTCGTGAATTCGTGCATTAAAAAAAATGAAGCATTTGAAAAACCGATTGATTACGATGACAGAATTTATTAAGCACCTAGAGAAATCTAAGTGCTTTCTTCGTGCTCAGAAAGGATTGAAAATGGATACAGCAAAAATTGGGATAACTAACGTAGAATTTTCAGGATCAGGCGAAAATAATTCAGCGATAGTGAAATTAGAGTTAAATATTTATGGGACGGATACGTTCAGCGTGATTGAGTTACTACCTAAAATATTAACCGACATTTCTTCGTTATCGTATGAAGTCGATTGATTATAATTCAGAAAGGAGCAAAACATGTTTATTTGGGAATGGATAGCAATCGCTTTCGGGTGGTTGGTATTTTTGTTGTTAATCTTTATTATTCTGGCCGTGATCAGCGGAATAATTAAGGGTGTAAAGAAAGGATTGAAGAAATGAATCGTAATAATAAGCCTAACATGTATAAGGTAAAAATAGGTGGTATCGTCTACGAAATCGAAAAAATAACTGATTTACAGGGAAAAACAGGAGAATGGGGGCATATTGAGTACAAGACATGCAGGATTGTTCTTGACGACTCAGCTAGTCAACAAATCGAAGATCAGACGCTTATTCACGAAATTACGCATGGTATTTTAGTTGAAGCCGGCTATATAAATCATGAAGAAGAGCAAGCAGACAGAATTGGGAAAATTCTTTATCAAGTTTTGGTTGATAATGACTTTTCATGGCTTAAAAACAGAAAGTAGGTGATCCGACATCTTGACTGGCAGGAATAGACTGCTATAAATTACTGTAAATCACTATAAACCGTGTCGAATTCGATGCGGTTTTTGTATTGTCCGAGCATTGATGACAGTAAAAGCCATGGAATTATACAGTCGGGGACGACTTTAAAAATAGGAGGTTCGCAATGAACGAAGAAACACAAACAGTCGAAACGGTTGAAGAACAAAAGGTACCTGCAGAACCTGCACAACAACCGCAAGACGAGAAGAAGTACACAGACGCAGACGTCGATGCTATCATCGACAAGAAGTTTGCTAAGTGGAAATCAGAGCAAGAAGCAAAAGAAAACGAAGCTAAGAAACTTGCCAAGATGAACGCTGACGAGAAACAGAAATATCAGTTAGATCAGCGTGAGCAAGAACTAGCTACTCGTGAACAGGCTATTGCTCGGAAAGAATTGACCGCAGAAGCTAAGGCAATGTTAAGTGAACGTGGCTTACCAGTTGAATTAGTAGCCGTGGTTGATTTGTCAAACGCTGAAGCCGTGACCGAATCAGTCGCGAGCATTCAAAAAACGTGGGAGGATGCAGTCCAGAAAGGTGTATCCGAACGCATGAAGGGTAGCGCACCTATTAAGACTGCGCCTCAACAATCGACAGGGCTCTCAATAGCTCAATTTTTCCAAATGAGTCATTCAGAGAAGGCTGCATTGAAGCAGTCAAATCCTGAATTGTATAACTCATTTTTGAATTAACGAACAAGGAGAATTTAATATATGGCACAAACTAAAATCGCAAATCTCATAAATCCCGAAGTAATGGGAGATATGATTGCAGCTAAACTACCAAAGAAATTGCAAGTAATTCCATTTGCAGCTATCGACCGCACGCTTGAAGGCGTACCAGGTAACACAATCACAGTTCCGTCTTACACATATATCGGTGATGCCGAAGATGTCAACGAAGGTGTGGAAGCTGGCGTTGTAGTCCTTGGTACATCTACTAAGACTGCTACAATCAAGAAGGCTATGAAAGCTGTCGAATTGACAGACGAAGCTATCCTATCTGGTTATGGTGATCCAGTAGGAAACGCAGAGAACCAGCTTGCGCTTTCAATCGCATCTAAAATCGATAACGATGCAATGGATGCTCTTTTGAAAACGAACACTCGTAAATTTGACTCAAAAACAAAAGCAATCAGCTATGATGTAATCGTTGATGCTATTGATTTGTTTGAAGAAGAAGTCAATACTGAAAAGGTTATGTTTGTCAATCCAAAACAAGTCACAACTCTGCGTAAAGATCCAAACTTCATTTCAGCAGATAAATATCCAAATCAAGTTGTAATGACTGGTGAAATTGGTACAATCGCAAACACTCGCATCGTTCCAACTAAGAAAGTTGCTCTTGATACCACTAGCGCATTCTACACTTGCCCAATCATCAAGCTCACTCATGATGATGAAACTGAAAAAGACACTGCAGCATTGACAGTTTATCTTAAACGTGATCCAAACGTAGAAGTAGACCGTAAATCATTGAAACGTACTACTGAAATCTCAATCGACGAGTTCTATACAGTGGCAGTTTCAGACGACTCTAAGGTCGTGCTTGCCGAAATCAAGAAATAAGGTCTGACCTATGAAAGTCAGAGTAAAACAAGCGTTCAATGACTGGCAAGCGAAAGTGAGACGACAAGAGAATGATGTCTTTGAGATGACAGACGAGCGTTTCAACGAATTGTCACACAATCTCAAGAGCGAATTTTCAGTCGATATCGCTGACGTCGTCGAGATCATTGACGAAGTCGAAACCCAAGGAGACGAGACGACTCCTTACGATTAAGAGGTCTTATGGAACTTGAAAAACTAAAACAATTGACGGGCGAGAGTGACAAAACAATCCTCTCGTCCTTGCTTTTAAGGGCTGAAAACATCATTTTATCTGAGACGAACCGAGACAAGCTGACACCAGCGCTTGAAAGGCTTATCCCTGAGCTTGTAATTGAGCTCTACAATCGCTCTGGAAGTGAGGGAGAGCAATCTAGGAGCGAGGGTGGTATATCTGTAACTTACAGTGAGTCAGGTTTGTCTACGGGCCTTTTACAGCGTATTCGGATGCATCGGTTAGCGAGGGTGGCAGGTCATGTTTTTGAAAAAGAGTAGACTGAAGCCTTACAACCTCAAACGGTTCAAGAAGACCGTGACAAACGAGGGAGTCGCTAAAGAAAGATATGCGGACGAGGTCGAAGAAGTGCGACTTGAGTTGTGGCCAGCGACTAGCAAGCTACAATCTGAGATCTACGGTGACCGTGTCAACGATATTCTGAACGCAAATGCGATCAAGGATGCAGATATCAACGTGAAAGACGGTGTCTGTATTGATAGCAAGACAGAGGTAACGCATCGGGTTATCTCGAAGAAAGTATACAGCAAGCATCAAGTTTTGGAGTTAGAACGTGTCAGGTTTAATCGGAGCAGATAGCTTAATCGCTAAATGTCGTAAGCTATATGGTGCAAAGAGCAACGAGATAGTAGGACAAGCGGTCTTGCATGCTGCTAAAACAGTCGTACAAGCAGATGCTAAACTCAGAGCGCCAGCGAATGAGGGTGAGTTGAGAAACAGTATCAGAGTCCGTCTGAAAGTAAATGGCAACAAGATATCGAGCGAAGTCTTTACAAACTCAGACCATGGCGCCTACGTCGAACTTGGAACAGGTCCGAAAGGACAAGAGAACCACTCTGGCATATCACCCGAAGTGAGCGTGTCTTATCGATCTAGTCCCTGGTATGTGCATGAAGATCAAATCAACATAGGGCCTTACCACTTTTCTAAAAGAGGTGAGTTCTATAAGATGTATGGTCAGCCTGCGCAACCTTACTTGTATCCTGCTTTGAAAGATAACCATGACCGTGTATCAAACAACATTTCAAAATACGTAAGCAGAAAGATAAGAGAACAGATAAAATGATTAATATTAAACCCTTAATTTTTAAAGAATTGCAAAAGGTTGCAGATAATGTGACCGATACTTATCCAGACGATTGGGAGAATGTCCCAGTCGTCATTTTTTTGGAAGAACAAAATAAACCGGGTGAATGGTTCGATGACCAAGAGAAGAAGTCGCATATTCGCTATAAGGTGGATATCTTCGACAAAGACAGCACAAGTGATTTAGCAGTCAAAATCAATGAAATCTTTGCATCTTTAGGATTGCGAAGAACAGATTGTCAGGATGTACCTGATCCGTCGCATTTGCGTCACAAGTTGATGCGCTTTGAGGGAATCGTGGACCTGAATTCACAATTGGTTTATCAATATAGAATGGAGAATTAATACATGTTAGCAAATGGAATTAAGCTTGCTTTTAGCAAAACTAAAGGCGATTACCAAAATCTTGTAGGTTTGAAAGAGGTACCAGAGTTTGGTATTGAACCTGAAAAAGTCGAGAATACGACTCTTGCAGACAAGGTTAAAAAATATGAATTTGGTATTGGTGACGCTGGGGAACTTGAGTACAAATTCGCTTATGACAACACAACTGCCACTTCACCTTATCGTGTCTTGCGTAACGCAGCAGACAACAAAGAGAAGCTCTACTTTGAGCAAACCTATCCAGACAACACCAAAGTCACATTTGAAGGTCAAGTGTCCGTTAAATTGGGCGGTGGCGGAGTGAACTCCGTTATCGAATTCACGCTCAAGATTGCCTTGCAGTCTGAATTGACATTTGTTGATGGAATTGGAGGTTAATAGATGGCTTTACCATACGCAATTTGGAAAATCAGTGAGGACAAGGAATTGAAGCTCCGTCTCACGTCCTTACAAGCGACGAAAGTTGAAGAAAAAATCGGAGCGAACTTGCTCAAGGTGTTCATGCCCTCTGAAGGCGAAGCCTTTGCTTTGCCACCTCTAAAAGTCATGTTGTTATTGACCCATGGAGCACTTCAAAAGTTTGAGCATGGAATCTCATTTGAAGATGTGTCTGACCTATACGATGACTACGTAGATAACGGTGGAGATCAGGCTGCATTCATGGCAGACGTTATCTTGCCGATGTTGCAAGTTTCGGGTTTTATGCCACGGGAGAAAGCAAGCAAGAAAACTCCCAAGAAATCCGTATCAAAAATGGAAGTAGTCGAGTAGAATCGACTGCTATATTATCAGTAAAAGAAATGGTTGAGGGGCTTTATCCGATGTTTTTAGATATCGGAGGTAGGCCCCTCGATTTTTGGGATTTGACGGTGCTTGAAATCAGAGAAATGATTGAAAGCTACAATCGTGTCACAATCCAAAAGCAAAAAGAAAAGATTATTGAATCTTACAGACTTTCGCAGATGATAGCGAATAATGTGTCCTTGTTGCTTTCAAAAGATGCCAAACCGCTTGAAATATGGGATTATGCTCCTGAACTTTTTGAGAAAGAGCGAGAGCAAGTCGAACAAGCGAGATTGGCTCAAGAATTGAAATTGCACCAGGAACGCATGCGTATGTTTGCTGAAAGTCATAATCGAAAATTGAAAATGAAAGGAGAATAGATGGGAGTTACACTTGATGAGCTCAAGGTAATGATTGACGCTGAAATCGCACCTTTCAAAAACAAGATGAAAGAAGTCGAGAATAAGGTCAAAGATGCTTCTAACAAAGTACAGTCATCAACCGACAAAATCAAAGCACAGTCTGGATCAATGCTAGGTGTATTTGGTAAACTTGCCAAATTCGCAGGTTTTGCGTATCTTGGTAAAAAAATGCTTGATGTCGGTATGTACTCTACGCAGATGGCTCTTGAAGTTACAGCATCGATTAACCAAATCAAGCGTCAAATGGGCGAGAGCTCACAGACATTCTTAAAATGGGTCAATGACAACGCAAACGCTATGAATATGGGCGTTGGTGAAGCGACAAAATATGGGGCGGTGTATTCAAACCTATTTTCTGGCTTTATCAAAGACTCGAATAAGTTGAGCGCATATACTGCTAAGATGTTGCAAACATCGGCAGTCGTAGCTGAAGGCTCAGGTCGTAGCATTACAGACGTTATGGAGCGTATTCGTTCTGGTTTGCTTGGAAATACCGAAGCGATAGACTTTTGTCGCACCGCTTAGAAATAGGCGGATTAAGAACTTACCAAAATCGGTAGAACTCTAAATTTTAAGCAATTAAAACATGACGATACCGAGGTAAACTAAGCAATTAAAAAGGCTTAGTCACCGTAGAGCATAGGGATTGAACCTGTGCTTTTTGTTTTGTCAAAAAGTATAGAATAAAATATCCCCACGAGTGGTAAGCACCTAAACAATTCGGTTGTAGGTGAAAATATATGCCGAACTTACAAGAAATTGTAAGAAGTATGGATAAAAAGCCATGCGATAACATTATTGAGAAGACTTAGGAATCAACGTCAATGTGGCCATGATTCAGTCCACGGAAGCATTTAAACGTTTTGCAAATGGCCAAAGCTGGGATCAACTCGACTATCAAACCCAGCAACAGATTCGTTTAATGGCTATTTTGGAGCAGGCGACTGCTAAGTATGGCACGACCTTGTCTCAGTCAGTCAATGGTAGTATTAGTCTGTTCAAATCGTTACTGAAAGACTCAGCTCTCAACATCGGTAACGCATTCTTGCCGATTATCAATGCTATCATGCCAGTCTTGAACTCTTTCGCTATGGTCTTGAAGAACGTGACTGCTAAACTCGCTGAGTTTATCGCTCTCATGTTCAATAAGAAAGCGACGGTAAAAGACGGTGTATCTGGCGCAGTCGGTGATATGAACGGAGCCTTACAAGATGCAGCAGGTGGCGCAGGCGACCTCGCAGATGCCATGGGTGATGCTGACGATGCTTCGGGTGGCCTAGCTGACAATCTCGGAGACTCTGCTAAAAATGCTAAAAAAGCAGTCAAAGAACTGCTTGGCTTAATGGGATTTGATGAAATCAACCTTTTGAACAAGAAAGAGGATTCTGACGACGGAGGCTCTGGCGGTTCTGGTGGTGGCGGTGGAAAAGGCAAGGGTAAGAAAGGAAAAGGCGGAAGCGGCCCTTTCAAGGATATCTTGCCAGAAGTCGCACTTACTGACATGGATAACCAGTTCAAGAGCATTTTTGATGGTCTAGGAGATAAGCTGAAAGGACTAACAAACCTCTTTAGCAAAGGGTTCTCTGCTGCATTCAGAGCTGAAGGTCTCGAACGTATCACGAATGCTATCGGTCGAATTAAGAAGACGCTTGAAGAAATCGCTACTGACCCACGAGTAGTTAATGCTTTTAATGGCATGGCTGGGAAGATAGCATACTCTCTAGGACAGATTACAGGCTCTCTGGCAACGGTTGGAGTCGGTATCGGTGTTTTCCTTGCCGAAAGCATTGCAAACGGCCTAGAACGCCAAAAAGAGCGTATTATTCGCTCTCTAGTATCTCAGTTTGAAAATACGGGTAATATCTTTGCCTCGGCTGGAAATATCGCTCAGGCATTCGCAGACGGCTTCTATGATGTCATAACATCGACTGGCGCTATTCGTATTGGAAGTGCGATTACATCTGCTCTTTTGGCTATTCAAGCTAGCGTCACTGAGGTTAGTTTCAAACTCGGCGGTGACCTACTAAAAGGTATTGAGCGAATAATTACAGAGAACATGCCTGGCGTTGCTGAGGCGCTCTCAAATACCTTGTCAGATATTGCTCCTATTTTTGAGAGTGCAGAACAAGCAATCAATGACATGTCTGATTCAATCAGTCGTGTGTATGATCAATACATTCGCCCAACGATTGAGTCGTCAACGAAAGCTATATCAAGCATCATCGGTTTGTTTGTAAGAGGCTGGAATAATTACATCCAACCAGTTATCGAAAAACTCGGTCAAGGCTTCTCGGACACAATTGACAAACATATCTCGCCAATGATCCAGAAGATTTTGGAGATGGTAGCAAGCTTCCAAGAAATGTCACAAGTCATTAATGCTTATGTAGGTCCTGTGATTGGCTTTATTGTTGAGCAATTGACGAGAGTTCTAGCTCCAACTCTTGAATATATCGGAGAAGTCTTCCGTGTATTATTCAACACAGTTGCTGATATATTTGGAGGAATAGCTGACTTTCTCAAGGGTGTATTTGACATCATCACTGGCATTCTCACAAGTGATATGAATAAGATTTTTGACGGTTTCACCGAAACGGGCGATGCCATCATGAATATCTTATCAACACTCCTCACGGCTTTGTTAGATTTAACAGTAGCGGTTTTGAAAGTTATCTGGGATACGATTGTAGCAATCTTCCAAGCAATTTGGGATGGTATCGTGGCTATCTTCACACCTCTCGGCGAATGGTTCTCAGAACGTTGGAACGACATCACAACAGTTTTAGCAGACGTGGCTAAGTGGTTCGGTGACATGTTCCAAAAAGCTTGGAACGCGCTAACGAATGTATTCTCGTCAATCGGCACCTGGTTCGGTGAGCGTTGGAACGATGTAACGACTGCGCTTGCTAACGTTGCTACGTGGTTCGGTAATATCTTCAAGACTGCATTTGAAGCGGTCAAGAACGCTTTTAGCACGATTGGAAGCTTTTTCTCTGGTGTTTGGACCACAGTCAAGAACATCTTCGTCAACGCTGGCCAAATGGTCGGTAGCGCAGTAGGTGGCGCATTCAAGAGCGCGGTTAATGCAGTTCTCGGTACGATTGAAAATGTGGTGAACGGCTTTATCGGCATGATTAACGGTGTTATCGGTTTGATTAACAAGATTCCGGGCGTCTCTCTTGGAAGCGTTGGCTATGTGAGTCTACCTCGATTGGCTCGTGGTGGTATCGTTGATAGTCCGACAGTAGCCATGATTGGTGAAGCGGGTAAAGAGGTTGTTATGCCTCTTGAAAACACTGGTTTCTTACAGACTATGGGGCGTATCGTAGGTGGTGCGGTCGTAAACGCTCTGGGCGGTGGATTACCACAATCAGGAGGCTTCAACGGTAGCGGTGACATCGTCATCATGATTGGCGGTCACGAGTTCGGTCGTGTAGCTATTCAAGAAATCAATCGAGAACAAGAACGTGCAGGACAAGTCTTGCTTAACATTTAAAGGGAGGTAAAATGGCACGCTTAATTATTAATGGGGTGGCTGTTAAGCCTCCCAAATCTTTTCAGGTCGGTATCCAAGATATCGATGGAGAAACAGGTAGAAATGCTAACGGAGACATGGTTCGGGACCGTATCACGACAAAACGAAAATTAGATTGTGAATGGGGCATGCTGACTCAGGATGAAATGAGTCAGCTTTTAAATGCCGTCTCAGCGGTTTTTTTCGAGGTTTCATATCCTGACCCAGTAAGAGGTCAAACAACAGGGACTTTTTACGTCGGAGACAGAACTGCTCCAAGCTATTCATTTACTGAGAAGTTCAAACCTTGGTCTGGTGCTAAGTTTAATCTGGTAGAAAGGTAGGTTAGAACATGGATATATTTAGACGAAAGAAATTTGATGAAGCTATGTTTGCTAAAAACCGTACTCTTGCTATCAGAGTAGGGCAGTATCAGTCAAGCGATATCAAAGAAGCGCATTTTGATTATGGCTATATCAAAGGTGATGCTTATAAGCCGGGCGGAACGTGTGCTGGTAGTGGTAAGATCACGTTCACAAGCATTATCACTACATTCAATAAGTCGGATAATATTTATCCTGAAATCGGTCTTTTAGTCGACGGAACCTATGAATGGGTCAAAATGGGTGAATACTTCATCAATGATATTGAGATTGACCGAAACCGTAACACGACTACGCTTGATCTAATGGATGGGATGTTCAAGCTCAATCGTGAACATATCACAGATTTGACTTATCCAGCGGAAATTAGACAAGTGATTAAAGAAATTTGTCTGAAGACCGGTATAGAGTTAGCAAATGAATACATGGATATTACATCCATGAATTATGTAATCGAAAAGATGCCAAAAGATAAAAAAATGACATTCAGAGACGTCTTGAGTTTAGCTACTCAGATGCTCGGGATGTCTTGTTTCTTTAATCGAGAAGGAAAACTTGAAATCAAAGAATTAACCGAGTCAGGCATCACGATTACAGCAGATAGCTACTTTATGCACGGATTGACCAAGAGTGAAGTTCAGTATCAAATTGCAGGGATAACCTGCAAGAAAGAGAAAGAGACTCTCACGGTCGGTATGCGTACTGGTCGATCATTGGAATTGGATAATCTATTTATGTCTCAATCGATTTTGGATAATCTCTATCACAAAATCAAGGATATCCGCTATTATCCGTTCAATTTGAATTACCAAGGTCATTTACTGTTAGATGTTGGTCAGTGGGTAACCATCAAGACGAACACAGGTGAGACGTTCAAATCGCCAGTATTGAGTCAATCATTCACATTTAAAGGTGGTTTGCGTGGTCGTATCAGCGCAGACAGTAAATCTGGCAATGATGCTCAGTATTCATACGCAGGAATGCTCACGAAGAAGATTAAGCAATTCAGCGAATTTGAGAAACAAATTCAAAACCAAATTGAAGAAGCTGACCAAGGTTTTGACAAGAAAGTCGAGAAAATTAAGAAAGATTTTAACGACCAGATTGAACTGGCCAAAGCTAAAGCGGAAGAGGTGCAAAGACAACTTTCTGAGACAATCGACCAGCGTTTTCGCGATTTCGACAGCACTGGTTTGAACGAAATCAAGCAAAAAGCAGACGAGGCCTTACAAAAGGTCGGAGCAAATACTTTGCTTGCTCAGGAGGCTAAGCGAATCAGCGAGCAGGCAACCGCTGATATAACCAAATTGAAAAACGAGGTTGTTGACGGTTACGTCGGCAAGAACACGTATCGAGAGGGTATTCGTGGGATTGAGCGACGAATCGAGGAAGTGAAGACATCGACAAATGGCCAAGTTGCTACTCAAATCGCTGAGTACAAGCAGACTGTTGATGGGCAATTCACTAACTTGGTTTCTCAAATCGAGAACAAGGCTAACCAGACGGACTTTCAGCGTGTACAAGAAACAAGCAAACTCTATGAGAGGATTATCGGCAGTAGCGAGTCTGACATTGCTGAGAAGGTCGCTCGCATGACCCTGACTAATCAACTTTTTCAAGTTGAAGTTGGGAAATATGCAAATGTTGGTGGCCATAACATGCTCCGAAATTCGAGGGCAGATGACGGTTTGAAGTATTGGACGGAAGCAAATGGTCGTTTGAATTTTACAGCTCACTCGTTTTATTTTAACGGTCAAAAACGCATGTTTGAATTGCGACCAGGAGCTATCGTTAAAAGTCCACGGTTCATCGTCAAACGAAATACAGACTATGTTTTTAATATTTTGGCATTTGACAACAACTCGAAATATTTTAGAGTGTATTTCTGCAAGCGCAAAAAAGGCTCAAGTGCGAATTTTGAACAAAAACAGCTTGTGTTTGATGGCAAACCTCGATGGGTAGACGGTGCGGTTTTTGATAACGGCAGAAACGTCAAGAAAACGTTCAAATTTAATGTTGGTGACTATGATGATGGTTATCTGCAATTCGAGTACGACCGAAACAATCCAAATAAGTGGGGCGGATTGTTCATGACTGAGCTTGATTTTTACGAAGGCTCAAATGACCGCAAATGGCAACCAGCTCCTGAAGATGCGACTATGGAAACGGACAAGACGCTTGAAGCAACACAAACTCAAATGACCTTACTTCAAGGTTCGTTTGCGTTCCAAAATTTGACAAGCGCAGGCTCAATCGCTTCACAAATCAATGCGACTAACAATCAAATCTTGATTGAAGCTGAGAAAATCCGTTTGAAAGGCAAGACCTTACTTGATGAACTCACTGCAATTGATGGATATTTCAAGCGCTTATTTGTAGGAGAGGGAAACTTTGCCAAGCTAAATGCTGAGATTATCGGAGCGAATACTATCACAGCTGATAAGTTGATTATGGACTCGGCAATGGCTCGGTTGTTCGTTTCAAGCGATATCTTCACGGACACGCTTGCTGCTAAAGAAGCCTTCATCAATAGGCTTCGGTCAGTTGTAGTATCTGCGACTTTATTCGAAGGTTTCAAAGGTCGAATTGGTGGATTCCAGATTGGTACACATGATAAAGACCCTACAACTTATTGGCTTACAGGCACTAATTCATTTGCTGTCGGCATGAGTAACGGTAGTACTCAATGGGGTCAAACCTCTCTTTGGGTAAACTGGGGTAACGATTGGGGGAAACCAGGTGACAGAGCTTGGTTTGTTAAACGAACAGGCGAAATGAACTGTTATAATCGAGCGTATTTCTGGAATACCCCAAAAATCAACGGGGATTTAGAGGTAACCGGTGATATTTACTATTTTACAGACAAAGAAAAAAACCTAGGTGGCTACTGGATAAGCTCGCCTAGCTACAAGAAAATTGAAAAAACAAACGGGTATCTTTATTTGTACAGTCCGTCCAGTAGATACGACTGGATACCTCTTAACAAAGAAATCTCAGACCGTCGATATAAGTCAAATATCCAAGATAGTCAAGTCTCAGGCCTTGATATTATCGAGCAACTCAAGACGTACAGTTATCGCAAAGAATACGATGGCAAAATCGAGGATATCTCTTGCGGTATTATGGCGCAGGATGTCCAGAAATATGTTCCTGAAGCATTTTTTGAAAATCCTGACGGAGCATACTCATATCACACATTTGAACTTGTGCCTTACTTAATCAAGGCCATTCAAGAACTCAATCAAAAAATACAGAAATTGGAGAAAACAGTATGAATGAACAAGACAAACAAATCAGCAGCCTAACAATTAAATCGTTAGGTGAAAAAGTCGGCAAAGAGGCTACTCAATCAGCTACGCTTGAAGCTATTTACACGCTGACAGCGATGGAGCTTGAGCAGATGAAACGAATAATTGAATCAGACGAAGAACTCAAAGCGAAATTTGAAGAAGCGAAAGGAAAAATGACAAATGGCA
>ERZ772874.1288-NODE-1288-length-13167-cov-5.228874_pt1 | contig 13167 bp, 9 predicted proteins | sample MGYA00580586_ERZ772874 | MGnify/ENA primary metagenome ERZ772874 (study PRJEB29015, sample SAMEA2737952) | human oral metagenome | biome: human oral; feature: human-associated habitat; material: dental | place: China | collected 2154 ... | reverse complement strand
CCTGTAACCTTCTGATCCGTAGTCAGATGCTCTATTCAGTTGAGCTACGGAGCCTCTACGTGCACCCTCTTAGAGGAGTTTGCGAGTGCAAAGGTACATTTTATTTCCCTTTCTACCAAATATTCCTCTCTGCATCTACCTAGACCTCCCAATAAATATGGCACGAGGCGAATGGGGATGAGCCTAGAGAGTCCCTCGCACCTCGTCGGTTTGGCTCCCTCGGTGGAGGTACGTATCGCCGATATAGCCAAGGCCTTAGCGAGGTCGATATCCCGCTCCTTGGGAACATACCGAGAGCGAAGGTGTATACACGTGTGTATACAACAGTGTACACGCCTGTACACATCTGTGTACACACGTGTACACAACCACCCCTCACACTAGGGCCATAAAGGGAGAGAGCGTAGAGCCCACCGAGAGAACATAAGGTGAGAGCATATTACCCTCCTCTAAAGAACAAGGAGAGGAAGTCTGGGCGCAGAGGAGCTACGAGTCAGCGCTTATAATCTCCTACGACAAGAGGAGTGCAGGTAAGTCCAAGAAGCCGAGGAGAGCGGTGGTATATTGCCCCACCTTCACACCGCCCGCTGTGAGGTGCCTCTTGGGATGTTTAGGATAGGTCTTTTATTTACTAGTTAAGAGCCCCAGAGGGGACTCGGTAAGAGCGCACCAATCACCTTACATAGGTGACGAGGACGCTCTTACCGAGTCCGCTCTTGCCTTCTCGGTATGTTCGCTAGCCCCCTCTTGGAATGCCCGATACAGAGCGAGTTAGCAGGTCGGATGTTGGGGCGCTTTTGGGTGGGATAGGCTGGGGCTAGAGGATGGCGCTATGCAAAGGGGCAAAAGTCCTCTGGGGATAGATGGGTAAGGCCTTCGTAAGGAATAGAGTAGGTGGGAGGGCGAGGTGGGAAGAGGTAGGCCAGAGAGTAAGGAGGGACGAATGCTGTAAATAGTGGGTCTGGGGAAGGCCAGAATAAGGGAGGGTAGGGTGGCTCAAGATAGAGGCTGATGGATGGGGGATAATCGACAGCGGGGGAATAATGAAAATAGTGGGCGAAGGGTAGGTGAAAAAGGGAAGGGTAGGGATGATCCTTCTGTAAAAACTTCGTCGAAGACCGTAAGTGGGGATTTTTTATCCTTCCGGGAGGGGTGGGTATCTAGTTGGTATATAAGGCTGTAACTTCCTTAAATATTTTATTAAGTGAGGTGCGGTAGAAAGTGGGTATGGGGATGGCTTTTTTACCTAATTTTGCCGGCGAAGATTGCAGACAGGTATTCTACGGTACAGATGCATTCTATTTAGAAGTTAATTAACGAGTCAGCACGATACGTCGCTCGGCGGGGTATCATGTCGTGACACGTTTTTGTCGTCTAGGTAGGTGTCGGGGCAATATCCCCTCTTCCGCAGCCTGCTGCCCAGTGTGTTTAATTACTATTTATGAAGAAAGTATTATTACTCCTCATGAGTCTCTTCCTCGTCGTGGTGACCGCCTCGGCGCAGGGTAAGAGTGTAAGTGGCGTCGTCGTCGATGCTGCTGATCATGAGCCCCTTATCGCTGCCACTGTCTCTGTCAAGGGCCAAGCGGGGCAGGGTGTACTGACCGATATGGACGGGAAGTTCACCATCAAGAACATTAAGGCGGGAGCCATCCTAGTGATCTCCTATGTCGGCTATACGACTAAGGAGGTAGCTGTCGCAGATCGAGCTGAGCTCACTATCGAGCTCACTAGTGCGGAGAAGCAGCTCGAGACTGTGGTCGTGACCGCCCTCGGGATTAAGCGTTCGCAGAAGGCACTCAGCTATAATGTCCAGGAGGTCAAGAATGACGCTCTGACGACAGTCAAGGACGCCAACTTCATGAACAGCCTCAATGGTAAGGTCGCTGGGGTGAACATCCAGCGTAGTGCCTCCGGCGTAGGTGGTGCTACTCGTGTCGTCATGCGTGGTAACAAGTCTATCTCGGGGGATAACAACGTCCTCTATGTGATCGATGGTGTGCCCGTAGGTAACAGCGCCGACCGTGGCGGTGACGGCTCTGGCTTCGGCTCCGGTCGTGCCTCTGGTGAAGGGATCTCCAGCATCAACCCCGATGATATCGAATCTATTAGTGTCCTCACTGGGCCTTCGGCTGCTGCGCTCTATGGTGCTTCGGCTGCTAACGGGGTCATCCTCATCAATACCAAGAAGGGTGCTGCTGGTAAGCTCCGTGTGAACTTCTCCAGTGCTGTCGAGACGGCTAGCCCCTTCATGCTGCCTAAGTTCCAGAATACTTATGGTAATGCAGCTGGGCAGTACACCTCTTGGGGTGACAAGCTGGCTACTCCCTCGGACTATAAGGTACGTGACTTCTACAACCGTGGGGTGACGTTCAATAACTCCTTCAACTTCTCTGTAGGGACGGACAAGAACCAGACTTACTTCTCTGCCTCTGCGATCAACGCTAAGGGGATCGTCCCCAACAACAAGTACCACCGCTACAACGCCTCGGTACGTAACACGAGCAAGTTCCTCGACGACAAGCTCACCCTGGACGTCTCGGCTAGCTATATCCGTGACTATGCCAACAACATGATCTCCTACGGGGCTTACTTCAACCCCATCGTAGGTGCTTACCTCTATCCACGTGGTCAGAACTTCGATCAGGAGAAGTACTTCGAGCGCTATGATGCACAGCAGGGCTTCTACGTCCAGCAGTGGTCACCTGGGAGCATGGGTATGGACGTGCAGAACCCTTACTGGGTCGCTTACCGCAACCTCCACCCCGAGACCAACGACCGCTATATGCTCTTTGGTTCGCTGAAGTATGAGCTGAACAAGAAGATCAACTTCACAGGTCGTGTCCGTCTCGACAATACCTACACCGAGCGTGAGACGAAGCTCTACGCCTCTACCTCGAGCGTCTTCTCTAAGCCTCTCGGGTACTACTCGGCCGATAACAGCTACTTCAAGCAGAAGTATGTGGACTTCATGGCCAACTACAATAGTGCCCTCTCCGAGGACTTCAACCTCACGGCTACCCTCGGTACGTCCTATGAGGAGTATGACAACAAGGGTCAGGGCTTCGGTGGTCATCTCTTCCTGATCCCCAACAAGTTTATCTTCGCCAATACCAACCCTCTACAGAGCGGTGGCTCACAGTCCTCTTCTCGCAAGAGCAACTTCGCCGTCTTCGGCTCTGCAGAACTCGCTTGGCGCAATGCCGTCTACCTCACTCTGACGGGTCGTACAGACAAGCCTTCGCAGCTCGTTGGTAGCGTCGATCCCTGGATCTTCTATCCCTCTATCGGTCTGTCAGCTGTCGTTACGGATCTGCTCTCCCCTGAGGTGCGTGCTAGTCTCCGTCCCGCACTCTCCTTCCTAAAGGTACGTACCTCGTACACGGAGGTGGGTTCACCCATCCCCTTCACGGGTCTCACACCAGGTACGATCACGCACAGCATCCGCAGTGGCAAGGTCGAGCCCTTCGACTACTATCCTCTGCCTGACCTCAAGGCAGAGCGCACTCGCTCCTTCGAGCTCGGTATCGACTCTCGTTGGTTTGACGGTGCTCTGACCTTCGGTGCTACGATCTATCAGTCCAACACGCTCAACCAGCTCCTCGAGACCGACCTTGACCCAGGTACGGGCTATAAGAAGCTCTATGTACAGGCAGGTAATGTGCGCAACCGTGGTATCGAGATGACGCTAGGCTTCAACAAGAAGTTCGGCCCCGTAGACTACAGCACGAGCGTAACGGCTACAGCTAACCGCAATAAGATCATCAAGCTAGCCTCTGGGGTGAAGAACCCCATCACGGGTGAGGTCTTTGACCTGACGGATATCGCCAAGGGTCGCTTCCGTCTACGTGAGGGTGGTGAGCTCGGAGACGTCTATGCCAGCGAGCGTATCAAGCGTGACGCCAATGGTTACATCGAGTATACCCCTGGTCAGTCCCTCGTCACTGAGCCTACTGAGCCCTATAAGCTCGGCTCTGTGAACGCTAAGTGGAACCTCGGCTGGAAGCACGGTGTGTCCTTCAAGGGCTTTGATCTGAACGTCCTCTTCACGGCTCGCCTCGGCGGTATCGTGATCTCCAAGACGCAGGCGGCTCTCGACAAGTTCGGTGTCTCTCAGGCCTCTGCTGATGCGCGTAATGCCGGTGGTGTCCACCTCGGTCAGGGTCTGACGATCGCTCCCCAGCAGTACTATGATGCTGTGTACAACCTCGACTCCTATTACGTCTATTCTGCGACGAACGTTCGCCTGCAGGAGCTGAGCCTCAGCTATAACCTCCCCAAGAGTATCCTGGGTAAGACCTTCAAGAACGTCGGTGTCTCCCTCTATGCCACCAACCTCTGGATGATCTACAACAAGGCTCCCTACGACCCCGAGCTCACTGGCTCTACGGGTACCTTCGGGCAGGGATACGACTACTTCATGCTCCCCAGCCAGCGTACCATCGGTGCTAGCATCAAGCTGGGTATCTAGTCCTCTCCCTCATTTTATCTAGTACGTATATATCGTATGACATTCAAGAAACTAGTCGTCCTCCCTGCTCTCGCACTAGGTGTACTCCTCAGCTCGTGCAATCAGGAAGAGATCAATACAAGCCGTATCGGCATCACCGACGAGGAGCTGAACCAGGGTGGACTGAGCTATGGTCTGGCTATGATGGACCTCCAGCGTACCGTCATGCCCATTGGCCCTGCGGGCGATACCGGCCCAGGTAACAGCATGCAGGTCCTTGAGCTTATCTCCACGGGTAACTACATCGGCTACTACGGGAATAACAATAACTGGAACTTCAACACCGAGGGTACATGGACCTTCACCAACGGTCGTATGGGTCTGCTCTATGGTCTGCTCTATGGTGACGTGGCCAAGTCTTGGCTTCCTATCCACACCCAGGCTAAGCGTGCTCAGGATAACCTCCAGGCACAGCAGATCCTAGCGATGGCCAATATCGTTAAGATTGTCGGCTGGCTCCGTGCTACCGATTCCTTCGGTCCTATCGTCTACTCCAAGGCTGGTACAGGGGACATCACCCCTACCCCCGATAGCCAGAAGGAAGTCTACAAGGGGATGCTCGCCGAGCTGGAGAAGTGCTCTAAGCTACTCCTAGAGGCTCGTGAGCCCGTCCTAGCACGCTACGATCTCATCTATAATGGGGATGCTGCTAAGTGGGTGAAGCTAGCGAACTCCCTCATGCTTCGTATGGCTGTACGTGTCCACTTCAAGGACGAAGCCCTCGCTAAGGAGTACATCGCTAAGGCGCTCGACGCTGCCAATGGTGGCCTCATCGAGGCTACTGCGGACGAGGCTAGGATCGGAGACTCCGAAAAGCAGCCTCTAGGTCACCCAGCCCTGATCTCCATCGACCAGTATAATGAGACGCGTATGGGTGCTACCATCTGGTCTTACCTACGTGGCTATAGTGACCCCCGTCTGCCCAAGTACTTCACTCAGGGTACCTATCGTGGCATACAGGGCTACTACTTCCTCGCTCCGACGAACAACGAGTCCAAGAAGGAAGGCGCTAATACGGCTCAGTATGCATCGAAGCCCAACTTCGTGAATGCTACTCCGCTCTACTGGTTCCGTGCCTCCGAGACCTACTTCCTCCTCTCCGAGGCTGCTCTCTATGGCCTCATCTCTACGGGGTCTGCTCAGGACTACTATGAGCAGGGGGTACGCCAGTCCTTCTCTGAGAACGGTGCTGGTGATGCTACGGCTTATCTAGCACAGACGGGGACTAAGCCTGCCGCTACCACGGTGGCGAACAACCCCTATATCGGTCGATACAGCGACAACATCTCCTCGGGGAATGTATCTCCCAGCTGGACTGATGTCGATCCTAGCCGTAACGCTACCGAGGTGCAGCTCCAAAAGATCATCACGCAGAAGTACCTCGCACTCTACCCCAACGCCTACGAGGCTTGGACAGAGTACCGTCGTACGGGCTATCCCTTCATCATGAAGCCTGCAGACACGGGTGCACCTTCGCGTATCGGCGGTGACGCCAGCATGCGTGCTCCTGAGCGCTTCTCCTTCCCTGCCTCTGCCTATGCAAGCAACCCCAACCTGAAGGTTATCCCTAGCCTCCTCGGTGGTGAAGACCTCGGGAAGACCCCACTCTGGTGGGTACGTGACAATCGTCCTAAACAGTAATCCCTCTTAACAACGAACATCTATGAAGATGCTAAAATATGCGTTGGTTGCCCTAACGGCTCTCTCAGCTGTCGCTTGTAGCAAGTGGACGGATGAGGAGAAGCTTACCTTCGACAACCAGCAAGGGCTCAAGCGTGCCATCCCTATGATCGAGATGACGAGCCCCGATCAGCTCACTCCTGAGCAGAAGGAATACTATGCCAAGCTCCGTGCCTGGAAGCAGACGCCTCACGTGCGTGGCTTCGGCTGGTTCGGTGGCTGGACAGCTAAGGGTACCGACCCACAGAAGTACCTCCGTATGCTCCCTGATAGCGTAGATATCGTCTCCCTATGGGGTACGCATGGAGACCTCACCGAGGCTCAGAAGACTGACCTCAAGTTCTTCCGTGAAGTCAAGGGCGGTAAGGTCCTCCTCTGCTGGATCGTCGCCAATCTCGGTGACCAGCTCACCCCCAAGGGTAAGAGTGCTGTGGACTACTGGGTGACCGAGAAGGGGGGTGGCGACTTCCTCGAGGGAGTCAAGGCCTACGCCAACGCAATCTGTGACACCATCGATAAGTACGACCTCGATGGCTTCGACATCGACTATGAGCCCTACTATGGAGGAGCTGGTAACCTAGCCGCTGCTATCCAGCCCTACGAGTATGAAGGCGACACCTACTACTGGTATGAAAAGAAGTACCCCGAGGGTGGCTATGTAGGCGCCGAAGCCGATATCATCGATGCCGCAGAGGACAAGAATATCGGGATGTATACCTTCGTCAAGACGCTCTATGATCGTCTCAATCCTAAGGGTAAGATCATCCTCTTCGACGGAGAGCCCTATAAGCTATCTGCAGAGGCCTCTAAGATGATCGCTTTCTATGTCTATCAGGCCTACGATGAGTCTACGACAGCAGCTGCACAGCGTAAGATGCGTCAGGGTTCGCACCTAGAAAACTGGGAGGCTAAGACCTTCCTCACCCTAGAGTTCCAGAAGTACGCCAAGACTGGGGGACTCCCTACCTATACGAGCTCTAGAGCTGACATCCAGAAGCTAGACGCAGGTCGTCAGATCATGGACTATGCTCGTATGATCATGCCTAATGGCAAGCGTATCGCTGGTATCGGTACCTATCACATGGAGCTCGATACCGAGGGAGGGAACTATCGCTTCCTCCGTCAGGCGCTCAATGCTGGTAACCGAGTCAGCGAGACTCAGAAGGAACCCTTCCAATAATCCTCTAACAGCTACGACAACATAAATGAAAAGACTAGCATATACGCTACTAGCAGTTGGTCTGCTGGCTAGCTGTCAGAATGAGCTCTACGAAGATCCTGCTAAGACCCACAAGGTAGAGCAGGGTGTCTACATCCAGGGGCAGGAGCTGACACAGATCTTCCTCCTAGACGGAGCCTCGGAGAGTGCCCAGGGGCCTCGTGTCTCCCTCGTCAGACCCGCTACCTCTACCGTCACTGTCGGCTTCACCGCTGGCTCGCAGGCTCAGCTGGATGCCTACAATGCGAAGAACGGTACGAGCTACACGCTCCTTCCCTCCTCCATGTATGAGATCAGTAGCTCGGTGACGATCCCTACGGGACAGATCACGGCACCCGTGCCTGTCAAGCTCAAGAACGTAACCTTCTCCGCCGGGCAGATCTTTGCCCTTCCCCTCAAGCTCAATGGTGAGGGGACGCATGCTATCGGTGGGCAGAGCGAGGCTATGATCATCGTTGATCAGGCTACCGAGACCAAGGTGATGCGTATCAATACAAGTAACGAGATCGCTACCTACTTCACTGAGAACATCTCCGTACCTCAGTGGACGATGGAGGTAATGGTCAATCGTCGTAACATCAACGGTGCTCTTGCAGGTACGAAGTTCGTCGGATCAGGTGATGACAAGAGCGAGATCTATCCAGTCGTAGGTAAGGAGGGCTCGTTCCTCCGTACGGGCGGTACCGACCTTACCCTCTCTAAGGATGTGATGCCTCTGGAGGATAACAAGTGGTACATGTTCTCCTTCGTCTACGATGGTGCCAATGTCTCTGTTTACTCCAATGGGCGCCTCGTCCTCCAGCAGGCTGTCCGTGATGGAGATTATAAGCTCGGTGGCTTCTGGCTCAGCACCACTCGTGGTATGATACGTGAGCTCCGCTTCTACAAGGTCGCTCGTACTCCTCAGCAGATCGCTGCGAATGTATGGAAGATGGCAGACCCCAAGGACACCAATCTCGTCGCCTACTACCCCATGAATGGCAAGAAGTACGACCATGCTACGGGTACGATCAGTGATGATGAGACCCAGATCTGGGACTGGTCGGCCAATGGGCATCACTTCACGAACCTCCAGGGGGCAACCTTTGTGAAGGATGGTGATAAGCTCTTCCGCTTCCCACTGGCTAAGTAGCCTCTCCTAATAGGTGTAATACCTCCTAATGAGGGCGGTGGTGCTAGGCTTGACCTAGTGCCACCGCCCTTTGCTTTGTCTGGGTACCCCCCCCAGGGCCGACACATGATCTCGCCCGCACACTCCTGCCTTTGGATCTTTGGGGGGTATTATTTCATATCCCAGGGAGCCTTAGCCCATCACTAAAGATCCTAGGCATTATCCCCAAGGAATAGACATACAAGCGAGCCCTACAGAGGAGATACTTAGAGCGCACTTGTGTACACGCGTGTATACAGTAGTGTACACGTGGGTATACAGTAGTGTACACACGTGTACACTCATCCCTACTAGGTAGGAGGTATACGCTTGGCATATATAGACTAGGACATAGATATTTCTATCTTCGGCGTATACTCCCCCACGACCTTGCCCTCGCACTATAGTGATTTCATGCGTCAGCCCTAGGGTACCCCTTGCGCTCGGGGCGGGTGCTTCCATCCCTTTCCTCACCCCTAGTGAACTATATAGGGATAAATATGCTTATTCCTTTGTCTGGGATAGGCCTAGACACGACTATCATTATGGGAAGTATCTTAGTAATCGTATTGGCGCTGGTTGTACTCGGGGCAGTAGCTGCTCTGGTAGCCTCGATACAGTCCTACCTCAAGGCTCGCCGCATAGCGCGTGGCGAGGTCATTGAGGAGGAAGAGGAGTTTGTCCCCAGCGAAGGGGGCTGCTGTGGCAATCACCTAACCTGTGAGCACGATAGCCTGCTGGCTGCCGTGAGCTCGGAGATCGTCTACTACGACGATGAGGAGCTCGATCGCTACCGTGGGGTAGCTGCCGATGGCTATACCGATAGGCAGGTCGAGGAGTTCCGAGAGGTTCTGCTCTCCCTAGACGAAGATGATGTGCCTGGGTGGGTGCGTAGTCTACAGCTACGAGGGATCGAGTTCCCCGAGACCCTTCGCCCCGAGCTCTATCTGATCGTCGTAGAGCAGCGTGACTACCACGCTATCGTAGGGCGTCATGCCTCGGAGGGCGCAGCTCTCGGGAAGGCTTAGTCTACAGAGGTAGGGATGGAGAGCATCTTCTCTTATCAATTCTTTCAGAATGCCCTCATCGCCTCCCTGCTCACCGCAGTCGTCTGCGGTGTGGTGGGAGCTTATATCGTGGTCAGGCGCATCGTCTTCATCAGTGGCGGTATCACGCATGCCTCCTTTGGGGGTATTGGCCTAGGGTTATATCTAGGCATCAATCCGATCCTCTCGGCAGCAGGTGCAGCAGTGCTTGCTGCCTTTTCTATTGGACGTATGAGCCGTAGCGAGGGGATCAGAGAGGACTCTGCCATTGCTGGGGTTTGGGCCCTCGGGATGGCTCTGGGGGTGCTCTTCATGACCTTGACTCCTGGCTATACGACGAGCCTGCCGTCCTACCTCTTTGGCAATATCCTCTTGGTCACCTCGGCGGATCTCGTCTCGCTGGCGGTGCTTGCCCTCCTGCTGGTAGTGCTCTTCACCATGGGCTATCGTACGATCCTCTACCTATCCTTCGATAGGGACTTCGCCGAGATACGTGGTGTGGCGGTGCGTCGCTGGGAGCAAGCGCTTCTCGTGGTCGTCGCCATCAGCATGGTGCTGACCATTCGTACGGTGGGGATCATGCTCCTGCTCTCCCTGCTGACGCTTCCTCAGACGATCGTAGGCTTCTTCACCTCGGACTTTAGGCGCATTATCCTAGGCTCTATCCTGATCTCGCTCCTAGCCAATATCGGGGGGCTACTCCTTAGCTACTACGTGGTCTCTGTCCCCTCGGGGGTACTGATCATCTTACTCCTCTTCCTACTACTAGCCTTAGCACAATGCGTACGTACCCTACTGCGGCGGGGTGGGCGAGGCTAGGCACCCTGCTCCGACTCCTCCCCTTGCTTGCACTCCTCGTGGGGTGCTCACGACGTGTGACTACGCCTACGACACGTCTCTACCATAGCCTGACTGCACGCTACAATACCCTCTACAACGGTGAGACGGCCTACACCACCTCCCTAGAGTCCTTCGTCGAAGCTCTGCAGGAGGATTACCTCTCCCCCCTTACCCTCGATCCCCTCACCCCGCTCGTACGTTCGGCACGTCCTGCGGGCAACTTCGCACGCAGCATCTCCAAGGCTGAGAAGGCTATCCAAGAGCATAGCCTGCAACGCAAGCCTGCCAAGCGACCCGGCTGGCGACGAGACCCCAAGGCCGTAGCCGAGCAAGCCAAGACCGAGTACAACCCCGCTCTCTCCTCCGCTTGGCTCCTATGGGGCAAGAGCCTCTTCTACGAGGGACGCATAGACGAGGCCCAGACCACCTTTGCCCAGATGGCGCAGCTCTATGCCACCGAGCGAGACGAGCGAGACCAAGCCCTGCTGTGGCAGGCACGATGCTACCTGCAGCAGGATCGCCTCGGCGAGTCGCTCCTCCTCATCCAGCGGGTAGATAGCATCCCGCAGGCCATCGCACGCTATCCCCTGCTCTACCATACGACACGAGCCGAGTACTACCTGCTGTCGGGGGCTCGGGCTCGGGCACTACCTCATCTCGTGGAGGTCATCCCTCGGGAACGCAATACCTATCTGCGTGCTCGCCTGGAGTATCTCCTCGGGCAGACCTACGAAGCTCTAGGGCAAAGGGCGGAGGCGGTCAAGGCTTACCAGCAAGCCTCTCGGCGAAGTCCTCGCCCCGCCCTCGAGTTCGCCTCTCGTCTACGTATGACCCTACTGCGAGGAGCGAAGGGCGAAGCCCTCTCGGCGCTCCTCGGTCTACTCACTCAGAGAGCCTACCATCCCTACCGTGATCAGATCTATCTCGCCCTTGGGGAAGTCTCTCTCCAGCGACGTGATACGCTCGGGGCACTGGGCTACCTCGGTATGGCGATCGACTCAGCTACGCTTAGGGGGGGAGCTGTTGCCTCTGAGGCGGGGGCTCTGCTGGGGGAGCTTCAGCTGGCTCGCCGACACTACCCCGAGGCTTGGCAAGCGCTTAGCAAGAGTCTGCCTAGCCTCAGGGCTGACCACCCAAGGCGTCAGCACCTAGAGCCTCTCCTGCCGGCACTGGAGCGACTAGCGCCCCTTGCCCTCCAGCTCCAGCGAAGCGATAGCCTAAGCCAGCGTAAGGGCGTAGGCAGCGGGAGTCATGCAGACGAAGCCGAGACCCCGAAGCTCCTCCTCGCTATGGCCGAGCTCCTCTCCGGGGAGCTCGGTAGGCTGGATGATGCAGGTGTGCTGTATGCTCGGCTCGTGCGGGACTATCCCCACTCAGCACAAGACCTAGAGGCTCGCTATCTCTACCTCCTCCTATCTCTGAGACGGGGGCGAGGGGCGGAGGCTGATAGCCTTCGTGAGACGATCCTGAGTCGCTACCCTACGTCCCCTCATGCTCGTCTGCTGGGGGCGGGTACGGACTATCGGGTACGTCTGAAGCAGCAGGACTCTCTCGGGGCGAAGTGGTACCACGAAGCCTATACTGCCTACCGAGCAGGGCGACCCGAGGAGGCGGAGCGATACCTACGACAGATAGGGGAGACCCTCCCCTCCCATCGCCTAAGGCCACAGGTGCTACTGCTCGAGGCGCTGACCCGAGCACAGCTGGGCGACCACACGGCCTGCCAGTCGAAGCTCTCCCAGCTCGCCCGCACCTATCCCGAGGGCGAAGCCACAGAGCTCGCCACCCGTATGCTCCTACAGCTACAGGCGGGGCGAAGGATCATGAGCACGCTCGCTGTGGGTGCTGAGCCGAGCTCTGCGCCACAGGATACGACAGCGGTGAGTGGCACCGATAGCCTCTTCACCGCACCGCAGGCGGGAGAGCTCCCCGAGGTGCTGGTGCTCTATACCTCCGATGAGGTCGCTCCACACGAAGCCTTCTTTGCCCTCACGGCCTTCCTCTACCAGCACTTCACACAGAGCACCCTTGAGCTGACCCCGTGGGCGAATCTCCCGCTGAGGGGGCTTCGGGTGCGTGGCTTCCAAAGCCTTGGCGAGGTCGAGCGTTTCCTCCGCTTAGCACGCTCTGCTGAGGGGCTCCGTGCGGTACTCGGGGAGGGGAGCGAACTGCTACTCGTCACCGAGCCCAATCTCCTTCGTCTTACCGCCCCTGTCCTTGGGGACTACCGAGCCTTTGCCCGAGCCTACGAGCAGGCACTGCTTCGGACACCACGATAGCCCGCCACCCTCCCTGCACCTGCTGTGGATGGGCGGGGGATAGCAGGGCGATAGGTAGTGGATAGTCGGTGGATAGCTGGGAGATAGTCGGCAGTATTACGGCTCTTATCGTCGGTCTCTTTTGTCCGTCGGAAGTTCGGTACGCCACCGTCGAAAGCCTCCTCTGCCTGACTGTATGTAGCAAAGCCTTTATACACAGCCCCTTCGAACTTATCTATCTGAGCCTTACAATCGTCCCAATTGTCGAAAATACCACAACGCCTGCCTCGCCAGACTACGTAAAATTTATTTTTTGCCATATCGTCTCACTCTAATCATATACAAATAACTTCTTATCTACAAACGACTTATCACCGATATTATTTCGTCCGTTTTCTCGGCATCGGGCATATCGTACGGCAGCCAACGTATGGCGAACCCTCGTTTCTCCATTCCCCTGAACC
>ERZ772874.1286-NODE-1286-length-13175-cov-5.871875_pt1 | contig 13175 bp, 13 predicted proteins | sample MGYA00580586_ERZ772874 | MGnify/ENA primary metagenome ERZ772874 (study PRJEB29015, sample SAMEA2737952) | human oral metagenome | biome: human oral; feature: human-associated habitat; material: dental | place: China | collected 2154 ... | reverse complement strand
AATATTAGATTTTTTTATAAGATTCAAGAATGAGATAATGACTATATGTATATTTATGGGCGGAATATGCGGTGCCATAGGTTCATATATGTATTATAAACCGGTTCTTTCAGGTTACAGGCTGGTATTTGCGGTTCTTTACAGTACAATTAAACTTTTTATATTTACTCCTGTAATACCGATTGATGCGGATTATTCAGTTTTATTTGAAATAGGAAAATGGCTTGCTCCGCTGGCTACATTAATAGGACTGTTTTCAATATTCGGAAATGTATTTTATAAGATTAAGCAGATGATTATGTCATATGGAACATATAACTATATAGTATTCGGCAACAGTGAGGATGCAAGGAAGCTGCTTGGTAATATAATAAAAGAGGATAACCGGGCGATAGGTTACCTTATAGTTGATTCTTCCGAATTTTTAAATAATGAGGAAGAACTTGTCCCTCTAAATTTTGTTGTTCCGTAACTGTATTATCTACAACTTCATTTGCATACCCTTTACCCGAAATAAAGAAAAATACCACTGACAACATAGCTATAAAACTTATAAACACCTTTTTCATTGTATTTTTCTCCTTTACTTTTTATTTTGTTTTTATGTATATACTAATTTTACTCCTCTTTTTTTCTGCTTAAAAGTCTTTTTTTTCATATTCAGTAGCGGTATAATTAATTTTTAGGGTACTAAATTAGGGGCTTACTCCGTCCCTATAAAGCAGAGCAAGCATGCGACGCTTGACCCGACCTCTAGCAATTAAAATTTCAAAAATTCAAAGAAATCCCATAACAACAACGATAAATGAAATAGGCTCTCTCAGCGATTTATAGCCAAGAGAGCCTTTGAATTTGGCAGGCGAGAGCCTGTCTCCACTACCACACTCCTTGTCGGGTATTTAACCGAGAATGATTTACGCCCACATTCAAACGCACTCGTCACGTACTCACTGAGGAGGATTTACGCAATAATCTGCACCTTTGAAGAGAAACGGATAAACCTTGGATTTTATAGTAGTGATAGTAGGGAATAAGAATCGAAATGAAATAGAGCCCCACAGCGGATATTCCGCCATGGGGCTCTTTGAATTCGATAGGTGAGAGACTACAGGCTCGAGCCGGTCTCCTACAATCACTACTATAAACAAATCCAAGGATTTAGAAGTTTCTCTTCAAACCTTCAGTTTGTATTTTTATTATTTGCGTAAACGTTCGATGTCACGCGCGATTTCAACTTCTTCGTTAGTTGGGATGTTTAATACAGTCACTTTCGCGCCTTCAGAAGAAATAATCGCTTCAGAACGAGTATCGTTACGCTCAGGATCGATATCGCAACCGAACCAAGTTAAACCGTTGATGATACGAGCACGAATTGTTTTAGAGTTTTCACCGATACCAGCAGTGAAGACGATAGCGTCCACACCGTTCATAACAGCAACATATTGTCCAATGTATTTTTGAACGCGGTCAACGAAAATTTCCACTGCAACTTTAGCATCTTCGTTTGTTTCACTTGCAGCTTCAACGTCACGCATGTCGCTTGATACACCTGAAAGGCCTAATAGACCTGATTTTTTGTTTAAGATGTCAACCATTTCGTTAACGTCTGTAATGTTTAATTTGTTCATTAAGAATGCTACTAATGAAGCATCGATATCACCTGAACGAGTACCCATTGTAACCCCTGCTAATGGAGTGAATCCCATAGAAGTATCTACAGATTTACCGCCATCAACCGCAGTAATTGAAGCACCGTTACCTAAATGGCAAGTGATGATTTTTAATTCTTCAATTGGTTTACCTAACATTTCAGCAGCACGGCGTGAAACGTAGCGGTGGCTTGTTCCGTGTGCTCCGTATTTACGAGCTTTGAATTTTTTGTAGTATTCCATTGGAATGCTGTATAAATAAGCTTTTTTAGGCATTGTTGTATGGAATGAAGTATCGAATACAGCAACACTTGTAATGTCTGGTAAGATGTGTTTGAATGCGCGCATTCCTACTGCTTCCGCTTTGTTGTGTAATGGAGCAAATTCTGCTAAGTCTTCTACTTGTTGGATAACAGTATCATCTACTAAAGCTGAATCTTTGAATAATTCTCCACCGGCAACGACACGGTGACCAACACCAGTGATTTCGTCGAATGAAGAAATAATGTTTAAAGCTACTAATTGTTCTAATAATTTTTCTACCGCAACTTCGTGGTTTGGAATATCTTCTACCACTTCAAATTTTTGGTCGTCTCCATAGCTGATTGAGAAGATTGAATCTCCTAATCCGATACGTTCTACTAACCCTTTAGCCACCACTTCTTCTTGTGGCATATTAAATAATTGGAATTTCAAGCTTGAACTTCCTGCATTAATCGCGATTGATTTTGACATGCACATTCTCCTTTAATTTCAAATTAAGCCCTTTAGTGGGTCTAACAGATTTATTATAACATTTCTTGTACCCATTTTTCGAATGTTAGAGTGAATTTTCTGAATTTTTCTCTGTTCTTAAATTCTGGGATATCTCCAAGGAGCACTTGACTCACTTGTTTTGCGCCTTTTCCACGTTTTTGAACGATTAAAAGCGACTTGCTAAATTGCACATCTTTGAAGAGATTGCGTGGAAATGCCAACATGGCTTGCACGTATGTTTCTTTTTGTAAATAAGAAAGCAACTTCTCTCCTTCAGGTGTCTCAAAAAGGTTCGTTGGAACGATAAAGAATCCAACCCCTGCCTCTTTCAAGTAACGCACTTGTTGCTCGATGAGTAAGTGATGCGCAAAGGAATGTCCTTCGTCGTTTTTCGTTTCAAAACGAGCAGCATTCGCATCTACTGGATAGTAGCCGACTGGTAAATCACTTACCACGAAGTCTTGTGGATCCACGAGTGAATCTTGGAGACCATCTTGTAAGGAAGTCTTCACATCCAACTGCTCTAAGGCGAATGCTTGCAAGGCTAAATGAACAAGCACTTCGTCATTATCGATGGCTGTTGCACTCACAGTTTTGCCAGCAGATTGTAAGAATAATAGAATCGTGCTGAGCAAGTTCCCACTTCCTGCCGCAAAGTCTGCAATTTGTAGTGGTTCGTCTTTCTTCGTCATTTGGTCAATCATATACGCCACGAGTAACCCGATGGCATCTGGCGTCATTTGATGGTTCATTTGTAAGCCATCTTCTTTAGCGGCTTTTAAGAACGTGAATTGAATCATGCGACGAATCTCTTCACTCGAATAGCTTGTTAAATCTAATTGTTGATACGCTTTGTTTAATTTTTCAGCGACTTTCTGACTTGGCAATCCTTCGACTTGTTGCGCAGTGTTATCGTTCACGATATTTTGTAACGTCTCACCAAGCGCCTCTATATTCGAATAACCGATTTCTTTTTGAAGCACCTCTACAGCTTTTGCCAATTCTTCGAACGCTTTAATTTCTTTACCTGCTTCGATAAGAATCCCTCCTTCTATTTTTAAGACTTTTTGAGCTTTGAAAACTATGAAATAGGTTCATTCACATTTTTTGCTAACAAAACTACGTAGAACATTCAGATTCTATAATAGCAATACTAGCGATTGTACTCAATGTGAATTACTGACTCTGGAAATTCATTTCCTAGAGTCAGTTTGAAGCTTGAGAGGAAGGAAGACGAAAGGCTTCCTCCCTTGCAGCTAGTATAGCAATTATAGAGATATCTGAAACGTTCGAAGTAGTTTTGTGAATCTCTCATTTTTCTTAAAAAAAAGGATGTGACTGAATGTCACATCCTACTCAATATTATTCAGCAGCGATTACTGGATATACAGATACTTGTTTTTTGTCACGGCCTTTACGTTCGAAACGTACAATTCCGTCTACTTTAGCAAATAAAGTATCGTCTCCACCTCTACCTACGTTTTCACCTGGATGGATTTTTGTTCCACGTTGGCGGAATAAAATTGAACCACCTGAAACGAATTGTCCATCAGCACGTTTAGCACCTAAACGTTTTGATTGTGAGTCACGTCCGTTTGATGTAGAACCGCCCCCTTTTTTATGGGCGAATAATTGTAAATTCACTTTTAACATAGTTGTGCACCTCCTTGATTGATTATGCAACAGTTACAGCTAGAAAGTCTTGATATTCTGATTGAATATCTTCTAACCCTAGTAATAGACTATTTAATAAAATTTGAGTTGTATGTTCTTGCTCTTTCGTCAAGTCCTCTACAACTTCCATGTATAAGTAACCACCTTCAACCTCGTCGACTTCGACAATCGGTTGGTATCCTGCTAACTTCTCAATGCTGTTCACAGTTGTAATGGCCAGAGCCGATACCCCTGCGCAAACGATATCCGAACCATGTTCACTATAGTTTGCATGTCCAGTCATTTCAAAGGAAACAATTCGCTGGTTCTTTTTGTGTACAGTCACTTGAATCATCGTGATTAAGCGTTGATTGCGTCAATAACAACTTTTGTATAAGGTTGACGGTGACCTTGTTTACGGTGTGAGTCTTTACGACGTTTGTATTTGAAAGTTACAACTTTCTTTTGACGGCCTTGTTTTTCAACAGTTCCTTCAACAGTTGCACCTGCTACGAATGGAGCACCAACTTTAACGTCATCTCCACCTACAAATACTACTTCTTCGAAAGTTACTTTGTCGCCAGCTTCTGCGTTTAATTTTTCAACGTAGATTGCTTGACCAACTTCAACTTTAACTTGTTTTCCACCAGTTTTTACGATTGCGTACATATTGCACCTCCTATATTTTAGACTAAGACTCGCCAGTTTAAAGTGCCGATTCCGGTCTTTTGTACTCTAATCCGAGCGGTTGTAGCTGTGGTGCTTCACAATTACAACACGACTATTTTAGCAAAAATGTACGCCCCCGTCAACCATTGTGACTAGCCTCTACATACGACCATTTTGAGGCTTTAACGTCTAGAGACCACAAGCTCGAGACGGTACCCCATTACAGCTATTATCAATAAATTCTTCCGTGATTGAAGTTTTATCTTCCTCTCTATTCCTTCCTTTTTTAAGAATCACAAAAAAAGTGTTCAAAACGGAGAACCCCGAGGATTCCATAGTATTCGCAACGGGAGTAAGCATTCAAAGTGAATTATGGACTCTTAAAAATCTATTTTTTAGAGTCCATTTGAATCTTGAAAGAGCTTGAGACTTTGGCTCAAGCCGGTGCCTCGTTGCATATACTATAGAGAAATCCTCGAGGGTTCGGAGTGTCACCTATCTTCTCTATTATGACCCTCTTTTTATAAAACAACTCAAAAAAGTGTTCAAAACGAAGAACTAGAAGGATTTTATAATAGCAGTAATGGGGAATAACACAAAATGCGAATTAGGAGCCGTAAGAATTCATTCTGGACGGCTCCTTTGAGGCTTTTGAGGTGAGAGACAACAGGCTCGAACCGTTGTCCCATTACAGCTATTATCAATAAATCCTTCCAAGTTCGTAGTTTTGAACGAAGTTCAATTTCTTGAGCAAACACCTTGCGGTATTTTGTTATAAAAAGAAAAAGAGGGGTGAAAAACTTTCACCCCTCTTCCTTTATTCCTTTGATTACATCATACCCATGCCTGGATCCATTCCTGGCATGGGTGGTGCTACTGGAGCTGGTTTGTCAGCTACCACAGCTTCTGTTGTTAATAATAATGCTGAAACAGATGCAGCATTTTGTAATGCAGAACGTGTTACTTTTGTTGGGTCCACGATACCTGCTTCAATCATGTTTACCCATTGATCTGTAGCAGCATTGTATCCAATGCCTTTTTCTTCAGATTTCAAACGAGCAACAATGACCGAACCTTCAAGACCCGCATTTTCTGCGATTTGACGTAATGGTTCTTCTAATGAACGAGATACGATTTTCGCACCTGTAGCTAGGTCACCTTCTAATTCAAGAGCGTCAACTACTTTTTGAACGTTCACAAGAGCTGTTCCTCCACCTGAAACGATACCTTCTTCAACTGCTGCGCGAGTGGCGTTTAAGGCATCTTCAATGCGAAGTTTTTTCTCTTTCAATTCTGTTTCAGTAGCGGCACCGACTTTAATCACGGCAACCCCACCTGATAATTTAGCAAGACGTTCATGTAATTTTTCACGGTCGAAATCACTTGTTGTATCTTGTGCTTGTGCGCGAATTAAAGCTACACGGTTCGCGATTAATTCTTTAGAACCTGCACCCTCAACGATTGTAGTGCTGTCTTTAGAAACTACTACTTTACCAGCTGTCCCTAATTGAGCTAATGTTGCGTCTTTTAATTCTAAGCCAAGGTCTTCTGTAATGACTTGAGCACCTGTTAAGACCGCGATATCTTCTAACATCGCTTTACGACGGTCACCGAATCCTGGAGCTTTTACAGCTACCACGTTAAATGTTCCGCGTAATTTGTTTAATACTAATGTTGGTAATGCTTCACCATCCACGTCATCCGCGATGATTAATAATGCACGTCCTTGTTGAACGATTTGTTCTAATAATGGAATAACTTCTTGGATGTTTGAGACTTTCTTATCTGTGATTAAGATAAATGGATTATCTAAAGTCGCAATCATCTTGTCGTTATCAGTTACCATGTATTGTGATAAGTAACCACGGTCAAATTGCATACCTTCTACAACATCTAATTCCGTTTCAATCCCTTTAGATTCTTCGATTGTAATAACGCCGTCGTTACCCACTTTTTCCATAGCTTCAGCGATTAATTCACCGACTTCCGCTGAACCTGAAGAAATCGCCGCAACTTGTGCGATGGCTTCTTTTGATTCTACTGGACGAGAAATGCGGTGTAATTCTTCAACCGCTGCTTTTGTCGCAAGTTCAATCCCGCGACGGATGCCTACTGGATTTGCTCCAGCTGTTACGTTTTTCAATCCTTCACGAACGATGGCTTGTGTTAAAACAGTGGCTGTTGTTGTACCGTCACCGGCAATATCGTTTGTTTTTGAAGCCACTTCAGCAACGAGTTTTGCACCCATGTTTTCGAAATGATCTTCTAATTCGATTTCTTTGGCAATTGTTACCCCATCATTTGTAATGAGTGGAGAACCGAATGCTTTTTCTAATACAACATTACGTCCTTTTGGTCCTAATGTTACTTTTACTGTGTTTGCTAAAACGTCCACACCGCGAAGCATGGCACTTCTTGCGTCTTCTGCAAATTTAATATCTTTCACCATTGTGATATCCCCCTTTATTCAACAATTGCGATAATGTCTTTTTCTTTCACGATGATATATTCTTGACCATCTAATTTAACTTCTGTTCCTGAATATTTCTCGAATACGACTTTATCGCCAACAGCCACTTGACGGTCTTCTGCAGCAGTGAATTCGCTTGTCGCGATTACTTTTGCAAATTGTAATTTTTCTTGAGCAGTGGTTGGTAGGAATAATCCACCAGCTGTTTTTTCTTCTTGCTCCACCATTTGAATAACAACTCTATCTTTTAAAGGCTTTAACATATAAAATCCTCCTTACTCTTTTTTAGCACTCGAAAACTATGAGTGCTAACTCATAGTTTTATAATACTCATTTGGTCAGGAAAAATCAAGAATAAATACTTGCTTATTTTTCAAGAATTATGTAAGATTTTAACAAGAAAGGATGAACGTTATGCCTAGAAAAATTTTCTTTAGAAAGCTCTATTTTGAAATTGCACTAGCCATCTTCTTTATCTTTCTAGCAACCTCTCATTATCCTGGAAACGGATTTGACTTTATCACATTATTCTGCTGTCTATTTGCAACAACAAACATCGTAACAAGTATCAATATGCTTCGAACTTACAATGAATTAAAGAAACTTGCTAATATCATGGATAATTTCCAAACGGATGATGATTCTCTAGACGATAAAGATCCAGAAGAAAAGCACTAATCACTGCATCAATGCAATCGATTAGTGCTTTTTATGTTTTTAAATCTTAGTTTACAGGAAAAGCTCTTATTCCTTATGGCCTATTTTTTATCAAGTTTGAGACTTCCTTTGAGTATCCCATTGAGGAAATTTTGAACTGGCCTGTGTTCAGATTTTTAGTCAATCTAAAACTCATGCTCAATTTCTTATCGGAGTTTAAGTATATTTTAAAGTGAATTCCTCCCATAGGGTTATGCTGAATAGACTCAACATCAATTTCATAGGACTGAATAACTCCGCCTTCTTCCAACGCTTTGTTATCTAAGTCTTTTAATTGATTTTCAATAGATTCTCTCACTTGCGTACTTTGAACTAAAGTGACCATTTCATGCTTCTTCACTAGATTCAACGTTACAAATCCACCGATGATTAACACGATTACGGCAACGACCCCTAGCATTCCACTACTGAATTTCTTCATCATTTTCTTCAGCTCCTTTATGCATTTAAAGGTTCTACTTGTTTTGTTTAGTATATCATGAATTTTTGCATTTCTGAATACTCTTATTTTATACAAAAAGGGCACCCTTTACGGATGCCTTTCAACTGATTATTTTTGGTTGTCGAGGAAGTAGATTAGAGTTTGAAGTTCGTTTGTTAAGTCAACGTTTTGAACTCGAACGTTTTCTGGAGCGTTTAATCGAATTGGTGTGAAGTTTAAAATGCCTCGAACATTTGCTTCTACAATACGATCTGCTGTATCTTGCGCTACATCTTGAGGAACGGTTAGAATCGCTACTTGAATTTGTTGAACTTTTAATTGCTCAATCATTTCATCCATGCTATAGACTGGAACTCCTGTTTGAATCGTTCCGACGATATCAGGGTTCACATCAAATGCCGCACTGATGCGAACATTGTTGCTTTGGTGGAAATTGTAGTTTAGTAACGCTTGTCCTAATTTACCAACACCGACTAAAGCTACATTTGTTAAGCGATCTTGGTTTAAAGTATGACTGAAGAATTCCAATAAGTATTCTACATCATATCCATATCCACGTTTTCCTAAAGCTCCAAAATAAGAAAAATCACGACGAATCGTTGCGCTATCTACTTTTACAGCTTCACTTAATTCAGTTGACGAAATACGACGTTTTCCTGCATCATGCAAGAAACGTAAATAACGATGATAAATGGCCAAACGTTTTGCGGTTGCACGTGGCACTTCGATTTCTTTCATTTCTTTATACTCTTTCATGTCTATGACTCCTTTTCTTTTACATCCATGCGTATTCTATCACAACGATATGAATTTTCACAAATACTTTGTTTGCTCCTCACTTACCCCCATGAAATTCGCTTATATACAGCAAGGCTTGTACTTTTTTATTCACAACCTCTTAATTGTGAATGTGAACGCAAACTTGAACGCATTTCAATATTGTCCACCTCTTTTTTATGATAAAATGAGATGAATACTCACTGAAAGGACCTATCATGATACTACTACAAGGACAAGGACTCGCTCGAACTTTTGCAGATGAAGTCCTATTTGAAAATATTACGATTCATATTCAAGAAAATTCCCGGATTGCCATCGTTGGGCGTAATGGTACTGGAAAATCAACTCTCTTAAAAATGTTGGCTGGTATCGAAGAACCTTCAATGGGAAGTGTCTCAAAGAAAAAAGACCTATCCATTGGTTACTTAGACCAATATGCGGCCGTCGATTCAACGAAAAGTGTTTGGGAAGAGATGATTCATCTCTTCGAAGACGTAGAAACTTTGAAGAAACAAGCGCAAAAAGCGGCTGAGCAACTCGGTGACCCTGACCTTCTAGGAGACCCTACGGCATACGAACTCGCCTTAAAACGCTATGACCAACTGCAAGAAGAATTGAACCAAAAGAACGCTTATGGCTACGAATCCGAAATTCGTACCGTCCTTCATGGGTTCCGTTTCTATCCAGAAGACTACGAAAAACCGATTCAATCACTCTCTGGAGGCCAACGCACTCGCCTGGCACTCGCTCGTATTTTATTAGAGAAACACGATTTACTGATTTTAGACGAACCGACAAACCACTTGGATATCGAAACTTTAACATGGCTAGAGGATTATTTACGCTCTTCAAATTGCGCTCTTGTGATTGTATCTCACGACCAATATTTCTTAGATCGCGTGTGTAATGAGGTTTATGAAATCAGCCATAAAGCCTGTGAATATTATAAGGGAAACTACTCACACTACTTAGAAGAACGCGAACAACGCTATTTGCTGAAGCAAAAAGCATACGAGAAGCAGCAACAAGAAATCCATGATTTAGAAGAATTCATCCAGAAAAACTTGGTGCGCGCCTCAACCACAAAACGCGCGCAATCCCGTCGTAAAAAATTAGAAAAAATGGAACGATTGGAGAAACCAAAAGGCGATCAGCGTTCGGCTCGTTTTGAATTCACTGTGGAACGGGATTCAGGGAACCAAGTATTACAAGTAAACGATGCTTATATCGGTTACGACCACGAAGCCTTGAGCGGTCCGATTTCCTTCCAACTTCGCAAGCGTGAAGCTATCGCGATTGTGGGGCCAAATGGAATTGGAAAATCAACCCTCTTGAAGTCGATTACGGGGGAACTTCCTTTAATCAAGGGCTCTATTGACTTAGGAGCTGGCGTTCAAGTTGGTTACTATGACCAAAACTTGGCTGGCCTCTCCTCTAATCAAACGGTTCTAGAAGAGCTTTGGTCTCGTCACTCAACGATGCCTGAAAAAGATGTGCGTTCGATTCTCGGAAGCTTCCTATTCTCCGGAAGTGACGTTGAAAAAACAACCGCGCAACTCAGCGGGGGTGAAAAAGCCCGACTAGCCCTTTGCAAATTGTCACTGGAACATGATAATTTCCTACTGCTCGACGAACCAACGAACCACTTGGATATCGATAGTAAGGAAGTGCTGGAAGACGCTCTTATCGACTACGATGGTACGATTTGTTTCGTATCCCATGACCGTTTCTTTATCAACAAGGTCGCAACGGCCATTCTTGAAATCGAAGAAACAGGAAGCACACTCTACCTTGGCGACTACGACTACTACCTTGAGAAAAAGCAAGAGAAAGAAGAACTCGCTGCACTAGCAGAAGCGCAGACTATTGAAGCAAAAAGCACTCAACCGATGACAGAAGCTAAAGCCAGCTATCATGCCTCCAAAGAAGAGCAACGTCAAATCCGCACGCTCACTCGACGTATCGAGCAACTCGAAACCGAGATGCACGATATCGAAACAGCGTTAGAAAAAGTCCACGAGGCCATGACACTGGAGGAAAACTATTCCGATCCAGATAAATCTGCCACCCTCTCAACCGAAGAAGGCGCCCTTCTTGAGCGCCAAGAAACACTTCTGGCAGAATGGGAAGAAGCGTCTCTTGCACTAGAAGAATTCAATCAATAATCGTTTGAAATTATCATATATGATAATTTTCTACTTTCAGCAACGCAAAGAAGCGTAGACCCTTTTAATAGAGTCTACGCTTCTTTTTAGTTTTAGATTAATGTTGCCACTGACTTTGATAGAGATTGTAGTAAAACCCACGTTGCTCCATCAAGCTGGCATGATTTCCTTTTTCAATGATATGTCCGTCTTTTAAGACGAGAATCACATCTGCTGTACGAATCGTCGATAAGCGGTGTGCCACGATAAAGCTCGTACGTCCTTCCATCAAATGTTGAAAGGCTTCTTGAATCTTCAACTCGGTACGTGTATCAATGGAAGACGTTGCTTCATCTAAAATTAGCATATTCGGTTGTCCCATCATCACACGCGCGATGCAGAGCAATTGTTTTTGCCCTTGTGAGAAGTCCCCACCGTCATCTGAAATCACCGTATCATATCCTTGTGGCAGACGGCTGACGAATCCATGAATATGGCAGAGTTTAGCGATACGAATCATCTCTTCTTCGCTAATCGTTGGATTTCCCATCGTGATGTTTTCACGGACAGTTCCCGTTTGAAGCCACGTTTCTTGAAGCACCATTCCAAATCCATTTCGTAAAGAATGACGAGTGATGTCTTCAATCGAAAGGCCGTCGATGGCTAATTTTCCACTATTAATATCATAGAAACGCATCAATAAGTTAATCAATGTCGTCTTCCCACTTCCAGTTGGACCAACAATCGCCACACGTTGCCCAGGTTTAACCTCGAGCGAGAAGTCTTCAATGAGCGGGTGGTCTTTCACATAAGAGAAGTCCACATGGCTAAATTCGACTGCTCCGTCAAAGGTTTCAGGAGACGCAGCATCTTCTCTCTCTGGACGTTCAGACGGTTGTTCCAACAGTTCAAATACACGATTGGCACAGGCTATCGCATTTTGAAGTTCGGTAATGACTCCTGAGATTTCATTAAATGGTTTCGTATATTGATTAGAATAACTTAAAAAGGAAGTGAGCTGTCCTACTGTTACCCCTCTTTGAATGACAAAGAAGGCTCCAAAGACGCCTACTACGGTATACACCATATTATTGACAAACCTTGTACCTGGATTAGTAATCGCTGAATAGAAAATGGCCTTTAGAGAAACATCCGTCAACTCCCTATTAATCACTGAGAAGTCTTCGATGACTTTTTCTTGTTGCTGGAAGGCCGTCACCACTCGTGTTCCCTCAATCATCTCATTCATATAGGCAGTTTGGTCTCCACGAATTTCCGATTGTTGTTTAAAGAAATGATAGGATTTTTTCGCGACAAAGCTGGCCATGACAAATGACACCGGCGTTATCACCACTACTACAAGCGTCAATGTCACATTCACACTGAGCATAAAGACTAACGTTCCTAGAATCGTCATCACACTCGTAAATAACTGCGTGAATCCCATCAATAGCCCGTCCGCGAATTGATCCGCGTCCGCGATGATACGGCTCTCGATTTCTCCGGCAGGATGAATATCTAAATAACTGAGTGGCAAGGTCTCGATTTTTTCAAGCGCATCTCTACGAAGGTCTCGCACAACCGAGTATGTCATCTTGTTATTGCTAAGGTTCATAAACCACTGCGCGATGGCTGCCATTGCCGTAAAGAGTGCAATCTGCCATAGGATGGCAAATAGTCCTTCATAGAAGACTTGCCCGGTGTCCAGCATTTGGTCCACGGCTTCCCCAACTAATTTTGGAATCATTAAGGTCCCGAATACATTCACACTCGCCAAAAGAATGGATGCTACAAAGTAAATACGGTAGCGACGGATGTAGCGGAGAACTTTACGAATCGTTTCCCATTGAGTTTTCTGTCTCATGCTTCATCCTCCTTTGGAAATTGTGAATAGT
>ERZ772874.1284-NODE-1284-length-13182-cov-17.861507_pt1 | contig 13182 bp, 17 predicted proteins | sample MGYA00580586_ERZ772874 | MGnify/ENA primary metagenome ERZ772874 (study PRJEB29015, sample SAMEA2737952) | human oral metagenome | biome: human oral; feature: human-associated habitat; material: dental | place: China | collected 2154 ... | reverse complement strand
GGGAGCGTGTCCAAGGCAAGATATGTTTGTAACGGTTTATGTGATAGACAAATCAGAAATTTTTGTAATACACAAAACTTTCATAAAGATTGCTTATAAGTACTGGTTACAAAGAATATTCTATGCTATAATACAAAGATGTATATAAGAGGGGCTTGCAGAAAGTACTTTGCTCTATAAAGGAAATCTATGCAGACATGCCAACTGTAGCGGACTCTCTGAAAAATTTTAAATATAGGAGGGAATTTTATGGCAGAGGAAAGTATGAAAGACTTTGAACAGGAGATCAACGAGTCTTTGGAGAATATAAAAGATTACGAGGATAAAGATGCCGGCAAGTGGGAAGTATTTGAGAAGCAGCTTGCAGACAAAGAAGTACTCAGAGTTAAAATAACGGAAATCGTCAAGGGAGGATGCGTAGCATTAGTTGATGAAATCAGAGCATTCATACCTGCAAGTCAATTATCTACAAGCTATGTAGAAAAGCTTGAAGATTATCAGGGAAAGAGTCTTGATGTAATTATAATAACCGTTGACAGAGACAAGAAAAAGCTTGTGCTTAGCCATAGAGAGCTTGAAAAGGAAGCAAGAGACAAGGAAAGAAAAGAAAAGGCTGCAGCTGTAAAGGTTGGAGATGTAGTAGAAGGCAAAGTTGAGAGCATAAGAGATTACGGTGCCTTTGTTGACCTTGGAGAAGGCGTTAGCGGACTTATACACATTTCTCAGATATCACACGGCAGAATCAAGCATCCTTCAGTAGTTTTGAAAGAAGGAGACAGTGTTAAGTGCAAAGTTATAGCTAATGAGGGCGGTAAGATATCTCTTTCCAAGAAAGCACTTGAAGAAGAAGTAAGACAAAAAGAAGAAAAAGCGGGATTTGACGGCTTTAAATATGAGGAAAAATCTTCAGTAGGTATGAGTTTGGGTAATTTGTTAAAAAATATAAAGCTTGACTAAAAGGAGTTTATTATGCCAAAGGATGCAGAAAAATTATCTAAGGAGTTATTATTTTCTTACAAACATGTAGCAAAGGAAGATAAGAAGGAATTCAAGAAGTCGGATGAATTTGCGATAGCCTATAAGGAATTTCTTAATAAGGCAAAGACTGAAAGAGAGTGTGTGGCTCTTGCTAAAGAGATGCTTATCAAGGCAGGTTATAAAGAGTTTGATATAACTAAAAAGTACAAGGCGGGAGATAAGGTTTATAAGATCAACAGGGGCAAGGCTATAATGGCAGCTACCTTTGGAAGTAAGGACTTAAATGAGGGTATTAGAATCAATGCCGCTCATATAGACTCTCCGAGACTTGATCTTAAGCCTAATCCTCTTTACGAGAAGAATGAATTGGCGTTTTTCAAGACACATTACTATGGCGGTATCAGAAAATATCAGTGGGTTACCATACCTCTTGCCATGCATGGGGTTGTTATAAAAAAAGACGGAGAAAAGGTTGAGATAAATATAGGAGAGGCAGAAGATGATCCTATATTTATGATAAGTGATCTGCTTCCGCATCTTGGTATGAAACAGGGTGACAGAAAGCTTGCCGAGGGCATTACCGGAGAAGAGCTTAATATAATAGTTGCTTCTCTTCCGATCGATGATACGGATATAAAGGATGCGGTAAAGCTTCATGCAATGAAACTCTTAAATGACAGATACGGCATTACGGAAAGAGATTTTGCCAGAGCCGAGATAGAATTTGTGCCTGCATTAAAAGCTAGAGATATGGGCTTTGACCGCTCTTTGATAGCGGCTTACGGACAGGATGACAGGATTTGTGCCTATCCGGCACTTATAGCCGAGATAGAGACTAAAAAACCTGAGCATACCACACTTACAGTGCTTGCCGACAAGGAAGAGATAGGCTCTGTAGGCAATACAGGACTGCATTCCAATTTTGTATATGATTTTATATCTATGCTTGCTACTAACAAAAAAGCTGATGTAAGGGTAGTATGTGAGAATTCCGCCTGCCTTTCTTCAGATGTCAATGCGGCTTATGACCCTACCTTTGAGTCGGTATTTGAGGCAAATAATTCCTGCTACTTAAACCACGGCTGTGTGCTTACCAAGTATACAGGTGCAAGAGGAAAATACAGCTCCTCGGACGCAAGTGCCGAGTTCATGGCAAAGGTTATAGACATAATGGAAAGTGCCGGAGTACATTGGCAAATAGGTGAGCTTGGAGCTGTTGATGTAGGCGGCGGCGGTACGGTAGCACAGTTTGTTGCCATGCTCAACATAGATGTTGTAGACCTCGGTATACCTGTGCTTGCTATGCATGCACCTTGCGAAGTTGCAAGTAAAATAGACTTATATAATGCATACAAGGCATTTAAGGCGTTTTATGCCTAAATAAATACAAAGTGTGATTAGGAGGAAGTACTGCACGAGTTAATGATTTGTAAGCTTCATTCAATCAGTGCTTTCTTAATTAACTAAGAACTGTCTTAGCTTTTAAGAGGTACTTATTTTGAGTACCTCTTGGGATTTTATATTTAAGGAGAACATATTTAAAATGAAAATAAGAAATATTGTAGCTGTGTGTGGTATTGTTGTAGGTGCTGTATTTATGAGTACCGCCTGCTCCAATAATGCAAAAAATAAGGAAATAGGTGCCAGTGAAGCTGATAGCAGCAAATCTGCAGAGAGTGTAGATTACGGAAAGGTAACCTTAGGAAAGTACAAGGGTATAGAGATTGAGGTAAGCGATCCCGCAGTCACCGATGCGGAGGTAGAATCCCGTATCCAAAGTGCTTTATCTACAAGCCCTAACAGAGTACCTATAACAGGTAGAGATAAGGTGGAAAACGGTGATCTGGTTAATATAGACTTCGAAGGTAAGATGGACGGAAATACTTTTGACGGCGGAACTTTTAACGGATATGAGCTTACCATAGGTAGCGGAAGTTTTATAGAAGGATTTGAAGAGCAGGTTATAGGAATGAAAAAGGGAGAGACCAAGGACATCAACCTTACATTCCCCGATCCTTATCCGAACAAGCCTGACTATGCCGGAAAACCTGTAGTATTTAAGGTAAAAGTTAATGATATATATACAGAAGAACCTGCCGAGTTCAATAATGCTTGGGTGGAGAGAGTAACTGAAGGTAAGCAAAAAACCACTGAAGAGTACAGGGCTACTGTAAAAGAAGAGCTTAAAAAGTATAAAGAGATGATGGAGACTACTGAAGCTCAGATAGCAGCAATTAACAAGGTTATGGCTGATTCAACCTTTGAACTTTCAGAAGCAGGTATTAATAAAGAAGTTGAGACTATTAATGCAAGCTTACAAAAGGCTGCCGCATCTTACGGTATGGATTTTGAACAGTTCAAGCAGGCTACAGGTACTACTGATGAGAGTACCAGAGAAAGAGCTGAGTCATTTGCAAAACAAAGACTTGTAATAAATGAGATCTTCAATAAAGAAAATATGAAATTGGAAGATGAAGATTATAAGAAAGTAGAGGAGTCTGAAGGTAAGACCAAGAATGAGCTTATACTTGAAGAGGGACAGGAAGCTGTAGATGAGTATGTTAAGTCTGTAAAGGTTGTAAATTTCTTGGTAGACAATGCGGTTAAGAAAGTGGTAAATGTTGACGCTACAGTCGCTCAAAGCGAGTCTGCAAGTGAATCAAAGGCTGAAAGTACAGAGGCTGCAAAGGAAAGTTCAAGTAATTAGTGCATTAACTTACTTGATGATATTTTGATTAAATAAATTCGATTATTAGAGCAGAGTCTTTTTAAGACTCTGCCCTTTTGCTAAATCAGAGAGGTTTTTATGATATTTAAAGAGATAAAGTATGATATAGAAGCCGTAATGCAAAGAGACCCGGCTGCAAGAAATTTCCTTGAAGTATTGCTTTTATACCAAGGAGTGCATGCGCTTATATTTCACAGGTTTGCACATAGATTATACAGAAAAAAACATTTCTTTACGGCAAGGTTGATATCTCAAATATCCAGATTTATAACCCATATAGAGATACATCCGGGGGCTAAGATAGGCAGGGGTATACTTATAGACCACGGTGCCGGAGTTGTTATCGGTGAAACTGCCGTAGTAGGTGACGGTTGTACCATATATCAGGGTGTGACCTTGGGCGGTGTAGGTGTCAAAAGAGGTAAAAGACATCCCACCCTCGGAAAGAATGTTACAGTAGGTGCCGGAGCTAAGATACTCGGCTCCTTTGAAGTCGGAGATAATTGTAAGATCGCTGCCAATGCGGTACTGCTAAAACCCCTTGCCAATGATATAACCGTGGCAGGAGTACCTGCAAAACCTGTAAAGATAGCCGGAGTGGCAGTGGAGAAAAAGGGTGTGCAGTGCGATCTTTTCAGTATGGAAGATAATATCGAAGATCTACAAAAAAGAGTGGCTTTACTCGAAAGCATGGAGAAAAAAATAAAAAGAAACAGCAAGGCTCTTTTTAATAAACAAAGGCAAAGACAGCCCAGATCCGTAAGAAAGTAATCATAATAAGGTCATGTCAACTTATATAGAAACTCTTTTATACGAACTTGAACACTCAAAAAGAAAGTGTAAAAATTATACCTATATACTTCTTTGTGCCGATAAAAGCTATTACTGCGGCTGGACAAATAATCCCATAAAAAGGCTTAAAGCTCATAATGAAGGCAAGGCGTCAAAGTATACAAGGGGAAGGTTGCCGGTGAGTTTGGTTTATATAGAGGAGTTTGAGACTAAGGCGGATGCTATGAAGAGGGAGGCGTATATAAAAAGCCTGCCTAGAAGTAGGAAAGAAGAGCTTGTGGTAACATAAGCAATGATGATATGCCTATCACATAAACCGTTACAAACATATCTTGCCTTGGACACGCTTTCGCTAACTTCGTCTCGCAGCGGTACTAAGCTTTATCTTCACCTAAGGGCTTGATAAAGCAAGTACCGGCGGTCTCAGATTGTCCTCGGCAAGATAGTTTAACGGTTTATGTGCCTAAGGTGCCGGAGGTGGCGGAGAGGTGTAGGAACACACTTTATTAACAGTACTGCGAGTATGACTGAAATAGGGAGTGTTTCTGACCACTGTTTAGTTGCCAACTACACTACTTGCATAATTGTTCCCATTATAGTACAATAATCTTGCCTTTCGAGGAGACCCTAAGAGGGGGATTTATTTTACAAATCTTTATAAAATCTAAGGAACTCCATAAAACCTTGCCACCCTATTATATTAATGAATACATCAACATAAAATGGCAAAAGCTTCCACCCATCACAAACAAATGGAAAATCTCATGTATCCCGAAATACCTATGAAACTTATCAAAACATTTAAGTTTAAGTGCATAGATCACACCGCCGACAGTGTAGATCACACCGCCCACAAGCAGCCATATAAAGCTTATTTTCGGCATGGAAGACATGATCTTGGTCAGAGCCAGACTGCAAAGCCAGCCAAGTCCTATGTAAATCACGGAAGAGATCCACTTAGGGTAATGAATCCAAAACATATTAATAAGTATACCTAAGAGTGAAATACCGCAAACCATACTAAAAAGTGTTATGCCGGTTTTTCCGCCAAGCACACTTAAGCATATAGGTGCATAGGTGCCGGTTATAAGTACAAATATCATCATGTGGTCAATTTTTCTCAGTAAAGTATTGATCTTTTTAGAAATGTTAAATGAATGATAAGTTGTACTTGCGGCATATAAAAGCAGCATACTTATTATAAATATTATAAAAGTTGCCATGCTTACAGAGCCTACATTATGCCCTACCGCCTTGGAGAAAAGGAATACGGCAGCTAATATAGTGAGTATAAAGGCTAAAAAGTGTGTTAAGGCACTGCCCGGATCTTTTAATTTATCTATAAATTTAAGCATAATAAACCCCTTTCGATAATATCAAATCTAAAACACATAATATTAAAAACTAATAGATGTAGTTTTGAAAACTACATAATAAAATATAGCATATACTTAAAATATAATCAAGTACTTTACTTGACAAATAATATTAAAACTAATATACTACTAACAAAGGAACATATGTTCAGAAAATGGAGGCAAAATGAATACAGAAGGAAGAAAAAAAGCACTGGATGAGGCTATTTTACAAATAGAGAAAGCCTATGGTAAAGGCTCTATAATGAAACTGGGAGACTCAAGCAGACAGCTTAATGTAGCTGCTATACCGACAGGCTGCCTCGGTATAGATATAGCACTTGGTATAGGCGGTATACCCAGAGGCCGTATTATAGAGGTGTACGGACATGAGTCTTCAGGTAAGACCACTGTAGCTTTACACATGGTCGCAGAGGTGCAAAAAAGAGGCGGAATAGCGGGATTTATAGATGCGGAGCATGCTCTTGATCCGGTATATGCCAAGGCTATAGGTGTTGATATAGATAACTTGTATGTATCACAGCCGGATAACGGTGAGCAGGCACTGGAGATAGCTGAAACCATGGTGCGTTCAGGGGCTATGGATATAATTATCATAGACTCGGTTGCAGCCTTGGTACCTAAAGCCGAAATAGACGGAGATATGGCTGATCAGCAAATGGGTCTTCAGGCAAGACTTATGAGCAAGGGATTAAGAAAGCTTACAGGTATTATCAGTAAAGGTAATACAACAATTATATTTATAAACCAGTTGCGTGAAAAAATCGGTATAAGCTTCGGTAATCCTGAGGTTACTACAGGAGGTCGTGCTCTTAAGTTTTATTCTTCTATAAGAATAGAGGTAAAAAGAGTAGATTATGTAAAGCAGGGCGGAGATAATGTAGGTAACAGAGTCAGAATAAAAGTCTCCAAGAACAAGGTGGCTCCTCCTTTCAAAGAGGCGGAATTTGATATACTCTACGGCAAGGGTATATCCAAGGAGGGAGATATACTTGACCTTGCAGTAGAGGCTAATATTGTTGATAAAAGCGGTGCATGGTATGCTTATAATTCAGCAAAACTGGGACAGGGAAGAGAGAAGGCTAAAGACTATCTTTTGGAGAATCCGGACATTTGCAAGGAGATAGAACTTAAAGTAAGAGAGTTATATGCACTGCAAAATAGTGATGATCTTTTTGAGAGAGAAGAAGATGAAGTAAACAGTAACTTTAAGAAGGCGACTAAAAAGTCAAAGACCGATAAGAAAAAGGCTGAAGCGGTCGTAGAAGAAACTGTGGAACTTCCGGAAGATGAAGCGGATATTTTTGATGATATGGAATAGAGCGTAATTAGGGCATCCAAGTTCACCGGTTGATATTAAAGCAGATATATGTATATTAAAAAAATAATTCCTATAAGCAGTACAAAAAAGAAAATCATTACAGAAGAAGGTATAAGTTTTTGCTTGTATAACAAAGAAGTTAACACATTTGAACTTGAAGAAAATGAGTACTTTGAAAATCTCTATGAAAAAATATATCCTGTGCTTAAAGAACGGATATTTAAAAGACTGCTCTATCTTTTAAGTGCCAGAGATTATAGCTCCCATGCCCTTAGGCGTAAGCTGATGGAAAGCTATCCCGAGGGTCTGGTGGAAGAGGCGGTAGAATTTGCCGTCTCTAAGCATTATATAGATGATATGGATTACATAGAAAGATATATAAATGCCAATAAGACTAAAAAAAGTAAACTCTTCCTTAAAAATAAATTGATAGAAAAGGGCTTTGATAAAAAAGTAATAGATGCAAAACTTGAAGAATTACATCTTAATGAGTATGATAATATAGAAGCCTTGCTTAGAAAAAAAGATTATTATAACCTAAGTGATGCAGACTCAAAAAGAAAGGTTATCAATTATCTTTTAAGGCAGGGATATAGGTATTGTGATATAAAAGAATTCATTTAAGCGAGTTTAAAAAGCCCGATAGGCTAAAGTAAAACCGGTTTATAATACTTTTAACAGGCTTAAATAAGCAAACTCAAAGCAATGATTCGGAAAATTAAAAGAAAACTGTGGAGATGACTATGAAGAGTATTAAAAGAAAGAAAAGGGAATTGGCATATCAGGGTGTTATATTAAAGGTGTATAAGGACTATATGGAGACCGAAAGCAACAAAGAAGTAATATGGGACTTTATACATCATGACGGTGCTGCCGCAGTGATTCCTGTAAGAGAAGACGGCAAGATACTGATGGTCAGACAATATAGAAATGCTCTTGAAAGGTTTACTTTAGAGATACCGGCAGGTAAGGTCGACAGTCCGGGTGAGGATAAGAGGTTGTGTGCATTTAGGGAGCTTGAAGAAGAAACCGGATACAAGGTTGCAAGTCCCGATGATTTGGAATACCTTATAACAGTAAATACTACGGTTGCTTTTTGTGATGAAGAAATAGAGATATATATAGCAAAAAACTTAAGAATTTCAAAACAAAACTTAGATGAAGATGAAGATATTGAGATAGAAGCGTGGGCACTTGATGATTTGATGAAAATGGTATATACTGGGGTCATAAAAGACGGCAAAACAGTAGCAGCGTTAAGCGCTTATGCTTATAGAAATCTAACTATTTAAAGGAGAGATGTTTATGGGACTGATTAAATTAGTTATGGACACCGCCGCAGGAGTGATATCCGACCAGTTTTTGGAGTATTTTTATTGTAACACTATAGATAATGATACTTTGATGGTAAAAGGCACTAAGGTACAGACTGCAAGAGGGCAGAATAACAAGGCTTCCGATAATATTATATCCAACGGATCAAAAGTAATTATCAATGAAGGTCAGTGTATGATGATAATTGATAACGGAGCTATAGTTGAGGTATCTGCAGAACCGGGTGAGTATGTATTCCACAGTAATACAGAGCCCAGTATATTTGCGGGGAAGTTCGGTGAAAGTATTATAGCAAGCTTTAAGCAATTCGGAAGAAGGTTTGCTTACGGTGGTGAGACAGGTCATGACCAAAGAGTTTACTACTTTAATACCAAGATCATTACAGATAATAAATACGGTACAGCCAGTCCTATTCCGTTCCGTGTTATAGATAAGAATATAAGTCTTGATATAGAGATAGGTATACGCAGTCATGGAGAATTCAGTTATACCCTTGTAGATCCTATAATCTTCTATAAGAAACTTGCGGGTAATGTTACGGACAGATATGACAAGGCAGATCTAAATAAGCAGCTTACTGCGGAATTGGTACATGCTTTTCAACCGGCATTTACAAGAGTTGCCGATCAGGGAGTAAGATATTACCAACTTACAGGTAACGTAGATGTTATAAGCAAGGAAACCAAAAAAGAACTTGAGAATTGGAAAGAAGATTATGGTATAGAGCTTGATAAGCTTACTCTTCGCTCAGCAACAGCTTCTGAAAAAGATCAAGATATGATCAAGGAATTACAAAAGAATGCGGTATTCAGAAGTGCGGATATGGCAGCGGCACACCTTGTAAGCGCTCAAGCCGATGCTATGAAGGCGGCAGCTTCCAATACAAGTACCGGTCCTATGATGGCATTTGCAGGTATGAACATGGCAAATGCTGCCGGCGGAGCTAACTCTACAGCACTTTACGGTATGGCACAGCAGCAACAGATGCAAAATCAGCAGTACGGAGGCTATCAGCAGGGAATGCCGCAGCAAGGCTACCAACAGGGAATGCCACAGCAAGGATACCAGCAAGGACAGCCACAGCAGGGTTACCAGCAAGGAATGTCTCAACAGGGCTATCAGCAGCAGGGACAGCCACAACAAGGTTATCCACAGCAGGGAATGTCTCAGCAAGGACAGCAGGCACAGCCGGACGGTTTCGTAGGTCAGGTTGGAGGACAAACCCAGATAAATGCCACAGCAGACAAAGAGTGGGTATGTGGTTGCGGTCAGCATAATACAACTAAGTTCTGTTCAAACTGCGGTTCCAAGAAGCCTGAAAGTACAGGAGGCTTTAAGTGTGATAAGTGCGGATGGACACCGGCACCGGGAGCGGCTGCACCTAAGTTCTGCCCTAATTGCGGCGATATATTTGATGAAAACGACAAGATCTGATTATTTTAGAAATTTATAAATTATAATGCACTCAAATAAAAAAGTACTCTGTAAAAGGGGTGCTTTTTTATTTTCTTTTCCAAGCCTTGAAACAGGCAAAACCTACACCCTAAAAACAGGCGATACAGAGCAAACTGTAACTATAAACTCAGTAAGCTCAAGTCCGGGCACAAGTAGCGGAGGTTTTGAAGGTCCCGGCGGACATGGCGGATTTGGCGGACCGCAAGGTGGCGACCAAGGCGAATCACAAGGCGGTTTTGGCGGACCGAACGGACAGCAGCCGCCTGACAGAAGAGGAAGCTCAGAAGGCAGACAGGGTAGTTCTTCAAATAATCAAGATATAAGAGGAGGAAGAGGCAGAAACTTTGACAATCGGGAACAATATGGTTGGGAAAACAATTCTTGGGATAATGGTGCATGGGAAGGAGGACAATACCCACAGGATAACCAAGACCGGGGAAGTTATGATAGCCAAGGCTATTATTAAAAAAGTAAGATGCATACATGATAATAAAAAAGTAATTTGCTATGATAAGCAAGGTTATTACAAAAAGACTAAATTAAAATAATAGTTTCTTAGAAAAATTAAAAAGGGGCTGTTGCATTAAAATAAAATAATACTTTATAGAGTGGTTTTGACCCACTGCTATATGCTGTATATTTTATTCTTAGTGCAACAGCCCCTTTAGCTTAGTAGCTCATCTATATTTTGCTTTGAGTACAGGAGCCTTCGTACTTCCATTGTATTACCGATTACAACATAGAATACAGAAAAGTTGCGAACATTGATCCTATAGTAAGTATGCCTTCTTAATTTTGATGATTTATATGGAGCAAATGAAAGAGGCATTTTAAGCCTATTGATGATTGCAGTCTCAATATCATCAATTAAGCTATGTGCCGCACTTGGATTATTAAGCATGTTAGCTATATAGTCTGTAATTGCAATTAAATCTTCTTCAAAAAGCGGAAGGAAAGTTAATTTATAGCTTTGCTTTTTCATCTATTATTTTCCTTGCTTTATTAAAGACTTCTGATTTGGAAAGGCGTATAGGAGAATTTTGTGCATAAGAATCAGCTTCATCAAGTTTTTTCTCAAAGCTGTCACTAAGTACAGAATATTGTTCAATACTCATTAATACCATTACTCCATAACCATTTTTAGTAAGAAATACAGGTGCATTTGAATTAATAACAGTTTCTTCGATCTCAGGGAATTTATTCCTTAAGTCAGATACCGGACGAATATTTATCATATATTATACCTCCTTATTATCAAAATGATATCATAATTTTATCAAAATAACAATGATATCATAGTAAGAATCTTATAATTAAAATAGGTCATGTATCTTCGTCAAAAAATAAAAAGGTTTAAATTTAGAAGTAAGATAAATACCAACAGCAGTACGATAAATATCCATGTATAATATACCAAATAAAACTTCTTTCAATTGTGTATTATACATGGATATCTAACCTCCTAAACTAACAAAAACCGTAATCTATAATTTGCTATAAAAGGGGCTGTTGCATTAAAATAAAATAATACTTTTATAGAGTGGTTTTGACTCACTGTGATATTTTGTATATTTTATTCTTAGTGCAACAGCCCCTTTTAGATATTAAAGCAGATATCAAAGCCAATTTCGAATTATTGCTATACTCAAAACAAAGCTTCTTTTTTACCGTTTTAGATATTAAAGCTAATTTCAAATTATTGCTATAATCAAAATAAACCTGCTTTTTTACTGCTTGTGCTATTAAAGTTAATGTCAGATCCTGCTTTTACAGATGAGCAACAGCCTCGATCTCAAGTAATACATCCTTAGGAAGTCTTGCCACTTCAACACATGATCTGCAAGGATAAGGCTCAGCAAAAACTTCGGCGTAAATAGCATTGATTTTAGCGAAATCATCCATGTTCTTAATAAATAAAGTAGTCTTTACAACCTTTTCGATAGAAGAGCCTGAAGCTTCAACCAAAGCCTTAAGAGAAGAAAAAGCCTGTCTTGCCTGCTCCTCAACGGTGCTTGGAATCTCACCGGTTGCGGGATTAACCGGAATAACACCGGAGGTAAATAACATCTCGCCTAACTTAGTTGCTTGAACATAAGGACCAATAGCAGCAGGTGCCTTATCAGTAGAAATAATTTCCTTCTTCATAAAAACCTCCATAAAATAAATATTAAGAAATGGGAATATCCCCTCATTTCCTAAATACAATTATATATGCTATAATACAAAAATACAAATCAAAGAAAGGTAAAATATTTATTATGAAGTTTTTTTATAAACTCGAAAGAAACTTTGGAAAGTACAGCATTAGAAATCTGATGAATTACTTTGTTATATTTTATGTGGTAGGTTTTGTTATAAGTATAATGAACCCTTACATTTACTATGAATATATGGCACTTGATATAGGAAAGATACTTGAAGGTCAGGTGTGGAGACTTATTACATGGCTTGCCTATCCTCCGACTGATAACATAATTTTCGGGCTTTTTATGATAATAACCTACTACAGTTTGGGAATTGCCTTGGAAAATGTATGGGGAAGCTTCAGATTTAATATATTTATGTTTATGGGCTGCCTTTTTCACATAATAGGAGCTGTGCTTATGTATATATACGGTATAAGAATGGGTATAGAAGAAATTGCCTACGGTTATCTGACACCCGATAACTTAAACCTGTCAATATTTTTGGCATTTGCACTTACCTTCCCTGAAATGGAATTCAGGCTATACTTTGCCATACCGGTAAAAGCAAAGTACCTTGCCTTTTTCTACATACTATTGGAAATCTACAGTTTTATAGTGGGAAGCCTCTCAAGTAAGGTTACAATAGTACTTTCACTGCTTAACTTTATAATATTCTACTTTATCAGCAGAAGAAAAAATATAATAAATGATGTAAGTAATATGCAAAGAAGGGCTCAGTACAGAGCAAAGATAAGACCGGTAAATGTAAGCAGACACAGATGTGCCGTATGTGGAAAGACGGAAAAAGATGATGAGAATATGGAGTTCAGATACTGCTCCAAATGCAAAGATGGACTTGAGTATTGTATTGATCATTTATATACACATGAGCATGTAGAGTAAATGATTTGTCGGGGAGCTGGCAGCATAAACAATTATAATAGTTTGTGGCTATCAGTTTATAAAAAACTCCGTATAATTCAATCATACTCGCAACCCTTTCTCAAAGCT
>ERZ772874.1283-NODE-1283-length-13183-cov-3.301417_pt1 | contig 13183 bp, 10 predicted proteins | sample MGYA00580586_ERZ772874 | MGnify/ENA primary metagenome ERZ772874 (study PRJEB29015, sample SAMEA2737952) | human oral metagenome | biome: human oral; feature: human-associated habitat; material: dental | place: China | collected 2154 ... | reverse complement strand
CGGAAAGCACCTACAGCTGGGCCGCATGCGAGCAAACCAGCGTGGAGATGCTGGCTCAAGGGCAGCGGCGAAAGCATCCGGCAGACGATCGCCCGCCAATACCGCCTCACCCCCGCGCAAGCGCAAACCGCCCTGCAAACCGCCCGCCGCATCTTCACCGGCGAAGGCGCATGGGCCTGGCAGCGCGGAGCCTTCACCGCCGCCTTTGACGAAGTCGAAATCCTTCACCAGGGCCAAACCTTGCGCATGGACCGGCTGGTTTGCCGCCCTGATCCCGCCACGAAACAGCCCGAGTGGTGGGTGCTGGACTACAAAAGCGCCGCGCACCCCGAGCGCAACCCGGACTACGCCGCGCAACTGGCCCGCTACCGCGCCGCCGTGCAAGCCGCCCACCCCGGCCAGACCGTGCGCGCCGCCTTGCTTTCGTCTGACGGGCGCATGAGCGAAGTCAGCTAGAGCCTGCCCAAAGCCGCTTACGGCCCAGCCGTTTTTGCTCCTGAAAAGATAGCTGCCAGCGCCCGTTTCATCAGGACTTGCGGGCGATCAGCACCTGAAATCGCGCAAGCCGCAGCGCGGTTTTTACAAAGCTTTGCGCTATAATCCGCGCTCTTACAACGACCAAAAAGGGCGGTTGCACCAACCGCCCATTTTTTTTTGCTTTTTCGTTCTCAGGCGTGACACTGCATCAGACCATTGAAGACACCGTCAGCGGCCTCGGCTATGAGCTGGTGGAGCTGGAGCGCTCCGCAGGCGGACTGCTGCGGGTGACGATCGACTTTCCCTGGGCGCCAGGGCAGCCGCCTGCGCCGCCCGTGACGGTGGATGACTGCGAGCGCGTGACGCGCCAGCTGCAATTCACGCTGGAAGTGGAAGGCGTGGATTACAGGCGGCTGGAAGTGTCTTCGCCCGGCATCGACCGGCTGCTGCGCAATGCGGCGGATTTCGAGCGGTTTGAGGGCGAAATGGTGGATCTGACGCTGAAAGCGCCCATCGGCGCAGCCGCCACAGGGCAGATCAGCGCCAATCGCAAGCGCTTTCGCGGCCAGCTGCAACGCGCCGAAAGCGGCGGCTGGCAAATTGCGTGGCGCGACGAACCGGCGCCCGCCAAGCCGGGCCAGCGCGTGAGCGCCAGGAAACTGGCGGCGCTGCCGTTGAACGTGATGGGTTTTGCGCTGGAGGAGCTGCGCGAGGCGCGGCTGGCTCCGGTGGTGGATTTCAAGGGCAAGCGCCCAAGGACTGGGGATGAATCATGAACCGTGAACTGTTGATGCTGGTGGAAGCCATCTCGCGCGAGAAAAACGTGGATCGCGACGTGGTGTTTGGCGCGGTGGAAGCCGCGCTGGCACAGGCCGCCAAAAAGCTGTACGAGGGCGATGTGGACATGCGCGTGGCCATCAACCGCGAAACGGGCGACTACGAAACCTTCCGCCGCTGGCACGTGGTGCCGGATGAAGCGGGCTTGCAATTGCCTGATCAGGAAATCCTGCAATTCGAGGCGCGCGAGCAGATTCCTGACATCGAGGTTGGCGAATACATCGAGGAGCCTGTGGAGTCCGTCTCCATCGGCCGCATTGGCGCGATGGCGGCCAAGCAGGTCATCCTGCAAAAAATCCGCGACGCCGAGCGCGAGATGCTGCTCAACGACTTCATGAGCCGGGGCGAGAAAATTTTTTCCGGCACCGTCAAGCGCATGGACAAGGGCGACATCCTGATCGAATCCGGCCGGGTGGAAGGGCGCCTTCGCCGCAGCGAGATGATTCCGAAGGAAAACCTGCGCAATGGTGACCGCGTGCGCGCCATGATCATGGAAGTGGACCTGACGCTGCGCGGCGCGCCCATTCTGCTTTCCCGCGCCGCGCCTGAATTCATGGTGGAGCTGTTTCGCCAGGAAGTGCCCGAAATCGAACAGGGGCTGCTGGAAATCAAGAGCTGCGCGCGCGACCCCGGAAGCCGCGCCAAGATTGCCGTGGTGAGCCACGACAAGCGCATTGACCCCATCGGCACCTGCGTGGGCGTGCGCGGCTCGCGCGTGACGGCCGTGACCAACGAGCTGGCCGGCGAGCGCGTGGACATCGTGCTGTGGAGCGAAGACCCGGCGCAGTTCGTCATCGGCGCGCTGGCTCCGGCCAATGTTTCTTCCATCGTGGTGGACGAGGAAAAGCACGCGATGGACGTGGTGGTGGACGAGGAAAACCTGGCCATCGCCATTGGCCGGGGCGGCCAGAACGTGCGCCTGGCTTCCGAACTCACGGGCTGGAAAATCAACATCATGGACGCCGCCGAATCCGCCGAAAAGCAGGCGGCCGAAACCGGCTCCATCCGCCAGCTGTTCATGGAAAAGCTGGATGTGGACGAGGAAATCGCCGACATCCTGATCGAGGAAGGCTTCACCAACCTGGAAGAAGTGGCCTACGTGCCCTTGCAGGAGATGCTGGATATTGAGGCCTTCGATGAAGACACCGTCAATGAGCTGCGCGCCCGCGCCAAAGACGCGCTGCTGACCCTTGAAATCGCGCGCGAGGAAAAGGTGGAGGCCGTGGCCGAAGACCTACGCGGGCTGGAAGGCATGAACGCCGAGCTGCTGGCCGCGCTGGCCGAAGCGGGCGTGCGCACGCGCGACGATCTGGCCGATCTGGCCGTAGACGAACTCACCGACATCACCGGCCAGACGGAGGACGAAGCCCGCGCCCTCATCATGAAGGCGCGTGAGCACTGGTTCAGCGATGAAGCGTAACGGGCATGGAGGCAGTCACAGAATATGTCGAACATCACAGTCGCTGAATTGGCGAATGAACTCAAACGCTCCGTGGGCAAGCTGCTGGAGCAATTGCAGGCGGCCGGAGTCAAAAAATCCTCGGGCGGCGACGTCCTGACCGAAGCGGACAAGAAAAAGCTGCTGGACCATCTGCAAAGCAGCCACGGCACCGTCGCGCCCGCCCGCAAGAAAATCACGCTGACCAAAAAAACCACCAGCGAAATCAAGCAGGCTGACGCCACCGGCAAAGCCCGCACCATTCAGGTGGAAGTGCGCAAAAAACGCACCTTTATCAAGCGCGATGACGAGCCGGCCGCCGCGCCCCAAACACCTTCGCCCTCCCCCGCTGCCGAGACTGCCAGACCTGCTGCGGCCGCGGCTCCTGCGTCGCCAGTGATTGGCGCGGCTGAAGCTGCCCGCCGCGAGGAGGAAGCGCGCCGCCACGCCGAGCTGCTGCGCCGCCAGGAAGCCGAAGCCGCCGAAAAACGCCGTTTGCGCGAAGAGCAGGATGCGCGCCGCCAGGCTGAAGCCGCCCAGCCTGGCCCGGAAGAAGCCAAGCCGCAGGAAACGCCGGCCGCCCCGCAAACGCCTGTGCCGCAAGCGCCGGCTGCGGATTCCGTGCCGCCCTCCGCGCCCGCCGCAACCCAGACCAAGCCGCCCAAGACGGCTGAACCCGAGACCGTTTCCGAAACCGCTCCCGAAACCGTCTCCTCCGCTGCACCCGCTTCCGGGTCTGCTCCGGCCAAGGAAACCGCCGCTCCTGCGGCCCGGAAAGCTGCAACGGGCGGCGCGGCCAAGTCCGCCTCTTCATCGGCAGCTTCCTCATCCGCGGCTTCGCCCGATGCTGCGCCCGCCGCAGTGGCAGAACCCGCCAAGCCCAGCCCGGAAGAAGAAGCCGCCCGCCGGCGCGAGCAGGAAGAGCGCCGTCGCAAGGCCATGGCTGAAGCCGAAGCCATTCGCAGCATGATGAACAAGCCGCGCAAAGTGCTGGTGGCCAAGAAGCCTGAAAGCGCCAAGAAAGCGGCTGAAGCGTCCAAAGACGGCGGCAAGCCTGCCAAGACAGGCGGCGTCAGCGCGGCCCGTCAGGGCAGCGCGCCCGCAGGCGGCAGCAAGGAAGTCAAATCCGCCAAGCTGTCCTCCAGCTGGGCGGGCGAGCCTGGCAAGAAAAAAGGCATTCCCACGCGCGGCGATGCTTCCGGCGGCGTGGGCCGCAACAACTGGCGTAGCGGCCCAAAAAGCCGCCGCAGCGAACGCGACAGCCAGCAGGCCGCCCAAGCAGCGCCCGCAGAGCATCGCGTGCTGGAAGTGCATGTGCCGGAAACCATCTCCGTGGCCGAGCTGGCGCACAAGATGGCCGTCAAGGCATCCGAAGTCATCAAGACGCTGATGAAGATGGGCCAGATGGTCACCATCAACCAGCCGCTCGACCAGGACACGGCCATGATCGTCGTCGAAGAAATGGGCCACACCGCCGTGGTGGCCGCGCTGGACGACCCCGAGGCCTTCACCGACGAAGAAGTGCAAGCCCAGTCCGCCGAAGCCCTGCCGCGCGCGCCCGTGGTCACCGTCATGGGCCACGTGGACCACGGCAAGACCTCGCTGCTTGACTACATCCGCCGCGCCAAGGTGGCCGCCAGCGAAGCGGGCGGCATCACCCAGCACATTGGCGCCTACCACGTCAAGACGCCGCGCGGCATCGTCACTTTCCTGGACACGCCCGGCCACGAAGCCTTCACGGCCATGCGCGCACGCGGCGCGCAGGCCACCGACATCGTGATCCTGGTGGTGGCCGCCGACGACGGCGTGATGCCGCAAACGCGCGAAGCCATCAAGCACGCCAAGGCGGCGGGCGTGCCCATCGTCGTGGCGCTGACCAAGGCCGACAAGCCTGAAGCCAACGTGGAGCGCGTGACCAGCGAACTCGTCGCCGAAGAAGTCGTGCCCGAAAGCTACGGCGGTGATTCGCCCTTCATTGCCGTGTCCAGCAAAACCGGCATGGGCATCGACGACCTGCTCGAAAACGTGCTGCTGCAAGCCGACGTGCTGGAACTCAAGGCCCCTGTGGAAGCGGCTGCCAAGGGCCTGGTGATCGAAGCGCGGCTTGACAAAGGGCGCGGCCCCGTGGCCTCGGTCCTCGTGCAGTCCGGCACGCTGAAAGTGGGCGACGTGGTGCTGGCCGGCCAGACCTCCGGCCGCGTGCGCGCCATGCTGGACGAAGACGGCAGGCCCGTCAAAGAAGCGGGCCCCTCCATCCCGGTCGAAATCCAGGGCCTGGCCGACGTGCCCCAGGCCGGCGACGAATTCATGGTGCTGGCCGATGAGCGCCGCGCCCGTGAAATCGCCACCTATCGCGCCGGCAAGTTCCGCAACACCAAGCTCGCGCGGCAGCAGGCGGCCAAACTCGAAAACGCGTTTGCCGACATGTCGGCTGGCGAAGTCAAGCAGCTGCCCATCATCATCAAAGCCGACGTGCAAGGCTCGCAGGAAGCGCTGTCCGCCTCGCTGCTCAAGCTCAGCACGGATGAAGTCAAAGTGCAGGTGGTCTATGCCGCCGTGGGCGGCATCAGCGAAAGCGATGTGAACCTGGCCATTGCCTCCAACGCCATCGTGCTGGGCTTCAACGTCCGCGCCGAAGCGGGCGCGCGCAAGCTGGCCGAGGCCAACGACGTCGAAATCCGCTACTACAACATCATCTACGACGCGGTTGACGACCTGAAAGCCGCCATGAGCGGCATGCTCGCGCCCGAGCAGAAGGAAGAAGTCATCGGCTCCGCCGAAATCCGCACCGTGTTCGTGGCCTCCAAGATCGGCACCGTCGCCGGCTCCTACGTCACCAGCGGCGTGGTGCGGCGCGACGCCCACTTCCGCCTGCTGCGCGACCACGTGGTGATCTACACCGGCGAGCTTGAATCGCTCAAGCGCATGAAAGACGACGTGCGCGAAGTTAAGGAAGGCTTCGAGTGCGGCATCAAGCTCAAGAACTACAACGACATCCGCGAAGGCGACCAGCTCGAATTCTTTGAAATCAAGGAAATCGCGCGCACGCTGTAAGAACCTGTCCAGAATCCGCCCGTGCACCGGTTCTTGCAGCTGCCCTTGCCTTGGAAACCATCGTTTATTTCGCTACCAGTTTGATAGTGTTGTGTCCTATAAAACTGTGCGATAGAGGCATTTTCAAGGCCCTGAATTTGCTCTCAAAAACAGAGTGCTGCGCGCAAGGCCGTATCCGGTTTGCGCTTTTGCGCCCACGGACAGACCCTGAAGGGATTCCAGGCCGGAATCTGTCCGCCCTGAAGCAGGCTGGAAACCGGCGCCAGCCTTTGAAAATGCACGGCGGCAGCGATCAGAGAACGTACGGCAGCCACTCTCAAATAATCAACCCGCAGCCAGGCCGCAAACAGGCTGAGGCGCTTGCCTTCTTGCCCTTTGACTTTTAACGCGCCCGCCACGCGCATACAGCCATGCACCGGAAACACTCCACACCCAACCGCAGTTTTCGCATCGCCGACCAGATTCAGCGCGACCTGGCCGAGCTGATCGCGCGCGAAGTCAAAGACCCACGCATTGGCATGCTCACGCTCAACGCCGTGGAAATCACGCCCGACTACGCCCACGCCAAGGTCTATTTCAGCCTGCTCACCGGCGACGCCCAGCAAACGCAAGACGCCCTCAACCACGCCGCCGGCCACCTGCGCAACCTGCTCTTCAAGCGCCTGCACATCCACACCGTGCCCACGCTGCATTTCATTTTTGACCGCACCACCGAACACGCGGCCGACCTGAACGCCCTCATCGCCAAGGCGGTGGCCTCGCGTTCCAAGGAAGACGACACGCCATGACCGCCGCCCCACGCGCACGGGTGCAGCGGCGTCCCGTGCACGGGGTGCTGCTGCTTGACAAACCGCTGGGCCTGTCCAGCAACCAGGCGCTGCAAAAAGCCAAATGGCTGCTGCGCGCCGAAAAAGCCGGCCACACCGGCACGCTGGATCCTCTGGCCAGCGGCGTGCTGCCCCTGTGCTTTGGCGCAGCCACCAAATTCAGCGCCGGGCACCTGGACGCCGACAAGTCCTACGCCGCCACGCTGCGCCTGGGCGCCACCACCACCACGGGCGACGCCGAAGGCGAAATCACCGCCCGCCGCCCCGTGCCCGCCATCACGCCAGCGCAGCTCGAAGCCGTGCGCCAGCGCTTTCTGGGCCGCATCGCCCAAGTGCCCCCCATGCACAGCGCGCTGAAAAAAGACGGCAAGCCGCTTTACGAATACGCCCGCGCGGGCGTGCAAGTGGAGCGCGCCGCGCGCGAAGTACAAGTGCATGCCTTGAACCTGGCCCTGTCGCTGGATGAACAAGGCCGGGCCGCCATTGAAATGGAAGTGACATGCAGCAAAGGCGCCTACATCCGCACCCTGGGCGAAGACATCGGCGCCGCCCTGGGCTGCGGCGGCCACCTGACGGCCCTGCGCCGCACTGCCACCGGCCCGTTCACGCTCGCGCAGTGCATCACGCTGGAAGCGCTGCAAGCCCTGCCCGAAGACCAGCGCCTGGCCGCCCTGCTGCCCGTGCAAGCCCTGCTGCCCGGCTTTGCCGCCATCACCCTCGGCCATGACGACGCCGCCCGCTTCTTGACCGGCCTGCGCCGCCGCGGCCCCTGGCCCGACGCCGAACACGTCGCCGTCTATGGCGACCGCCCCCGCGCCCTGCTCGGCACGGCGCGCGTGAAAGCAGGCGAACTGATCGCAACCCGCTTGCTCTCGCCCGTGGAAATCGGGCAAATCCTGAACCAGCCAGGCGCGCAAGCGTTTGGGAGCATTTGAATGGATGCATTGAATCAATCTGCGCCTGCCGCCTATCGGAAGGCCTGTCTTGAAAATGCCTTGAATCAAAACAAAAAGGTTGGTATTCGAAAAAGCCATGAATATCTGGCGCCATGCGTGCGGCTGAAGAGCGTTCAGGGCCGAAGCCCGCGGGCCGCCTGGCCGGAGAGGACATGCACATGCTTCAATAGCAAGAGCAAATACAAGGGCCTCAAAACGGCTTTCGCGCTCTTTCCACTAGGACCTCGTGCTATTAATACAGGAGCTAAATCAGCCCTTCTTTCTGCCCAGGCACGCCCTTGCCCGCTGACCATGCCCGCGCAGACGCGGAGCAAATGTGGGAAAAGCGTTTTTTCATTTTCAACGCCTGCCATGAACCCGCAAGATAAACCCCTCATGAAAACCAGCCCAAAAATCCGCGCCATTCAGGCCGATATCACCACGCTGGCCGTGGATGCCATTGTGAATGCCGCCAATTCGTCGCTGCTGGGCGGCGGCGGGGTGGATGGGGCCATTCACCGCGCCGCCGGGCCTGAATTGCTGCAAGAGTGCCGCCAGCTGGGCGGCTGCCCCACGGGGCAGGCCCGCATCACCGGCGCTTACGGCCTGCCGTGCCGCCACGTCATTCACACCGTGGGGCCGGTCTGGCATGGCGGCCATGCGGGCGAGGCGCAAAAACTGCGCAGCTGCTACACGCACTGCCTTGATTTGGCCGCGCAGCACGGCCTCAAAACCCTGGCTTTTCCGTGCATCAGCACCGGCGTTTATGGCTATCCGAAAGAAGCGGCCGCCGAAATCGCCCTTCAGGCCGTCCGCGCTCATCCGGCGCTGGAGCAATTGGACGAAATCATTTTCTGCTGTTTCAGCCCGGCCGATTTGGCGATTTACCAGCGGCTGATTTGATTTTTGCAAAGAGATTTTCATGCTTCGCATCATTCGCCATATCGCCTATTTTCTTCATGTGGATCGCGGCAAGCGCGGGCATGATGGATCCGTTTTGTTTTTCATTCCGGCGGGGCGCGCCTGATTTCTGATTTATTTTTTCGTCCAATCGCCGCTTTATTTTCTTTTGATTGAGTTCTGATTCATGTCTTCCCAAATTCGCAATATCGCCATCATCGCCCACGTGGACCACGGCAAAACCACCATGGTTGATCAATTGCTGCGCCAGTCGGGCACCTTTGCCGACCACGAAAAAGTGGTGGATACCGTGATGGACAGCAACGCCATCGAGCGCGAGCGGGGCATCACCATCCTGGCCAAGAACTGCGCCGTTTCCTGGCGGGGCACGCACATCAACATCGTCGATACGCCCGGCCACGCGGACTTTGGCGGCGAGGTGGAGCGCGCCTTGAGCATGGTCGATGGCGTGCTGCTGCTCATCGACGCGCAGGAAGGCCCCATGCCGCAAACGCGCTTTGTCACCAAAAAGGCGCTGGCGCTGGGGCTTAAACCCATCGTGGTAGTCAACAAGGTGGACAAGCCCGGCGCCGACCCGGACAAGGTGATCAACGCCGCATTCGACCTGTTCGACAAGCTGGGCGCCACGGACGAGCAGCTGGACTTTCCCGTGGTGTATGCCAGCGGCATCAACGGCTGGTCTTCTCTGGAAGAAGGCGCGCCCGGCGAGCAGTGGGGGCCGGACATGACGGCGCTGTTCGAGACCATTCTCAAGCACGTGCCCCCGCACGAGGGCGACCGCAACGCGCCGCTGCAACTGCAAATTTCGGCGCTGGACTATTCCACGTTCGTGGGCCGCATTGGCGTGGGCCGCGTGAACGCGGGCACCATCCGGGCGGGCATGGACGTGCTGGTCATGGAAGGCCCGGAAGGCAGGCAAACCAAGGGCCGCGTGAACCAGGTGCTCACCTTCGAGGGGCTGGACCGCGTGCAGGTGAAAGAGGCCTATCCGGGCGACATCGTGCTCATCAACGGCATTGAAGACATCAACATTGGCGCCACCGTGACCGACCCGGCCAGCCCGCAGCCGCTGCCCATGCTCAAGATTGACGAGCCGACGCTGACCATGAACTTTTGCGTCAACACCAGCCCGCTGGCCGGGCGCGAAGGCAAATACGTCACCAGCCGCCAAATCTGGGACCGCCTGCAAAAAGAGCTGCAAAGCAACGTGGCCCTGCGCGTGCGGGAAACGGCCGAAGACGGCGTGTTTGAAGTCTCGGGCCGGGGCGAGCTGCACCTCACCATCCTGCTGGAAAACATGCGCCGCGAAGGTTACGAGCTGGCCGTGAGCAAGCCGCGCGTGGTCTTTCGCGAAATAGACGGGCAAAAGTGCGAACCCATCGAGCTGGTCACCGCCGACGTGGAAGAAGGCCACCAGGGCGGCGTGATGCAGGCGCTGGGCGAGCGCAAGGGCGAGCTGGTGAACATGGAGCCTGACGGGCGCGGCCGCGTGCGGCTGGAATACCGCATACCGGCGCGCGGCCTCATTGGCTTTTCCAACGAATTTCTCAACCTCACGCGCGGCAGCGGGCTGATTTCCAACATCTTCGACGGCTACGAACCCTTCAAGGGCGACGTGGGCGGCCGCAAAAACGGCGTGCTCATCAGCATGGACGACGGCGAAATCTTCACCTACGCCCTGGGCAAGCTCGATGACCGGGGCCGCATGTTCGTGAAAGCGGGCGACCCGGTCTATGAAGGCATGATCGTGGGCATTCACAACCGCGACAACGACATCGTCGTCAACGCCACGCGCACCAAGCAGCTCACAAACTTCCGCGTCAGCGGCAAGGAAGACGCCATCAAAGTCACGCCCCCCATCGAGCTGACGCTGGAATACGGCGTGGAATTCATCGAAGACGACGAACTCGTCGAAATCACCCCCAAAAGCATCCGCCTGCGCAAGCGCCACCTCAAAGAGCACGAACGCAAGCGCGCCAGCCGCGAAGGGGCGTGAGCGCCTGTTCAGCCCCCTGCGCTCCTTGATCCCGCGTTCTGTTTCACGCCTTATTTCGCTCTTTTATTCATAGCAATATGTCTTAGTGGAAACTGCGCGGGATCCGTTTCCAACCCATTCAAATTCGCTCCTGTTTTTGAGCTTGGCGGCAAGCCGCGCGCCAGCTCCGGCCCGCCGTGATCAGGCAGTGCGATCCGGGCGGCCCACGGCCGGGCGCAAGTAAACTTGTTTGCCCCGGTTATCGAGGCGCCATCAAGCGCCACCCAACGCAACAAGGTTCACTTCATGCTGTTCAGCAAACTGATGCCCAAGGAGGGCAATTTTTTTGAACTGTTCAACCGGCACGCTGAGCACGTGGTCGAGGCGGCCCAGGCGTTTGGCAGGCTGGTGGAGCACTACGGCGATGCGGCGATGCGCCAGCAGCACACCCGCGAGGTGGACGGGGCCGAGCGCGCCGCCGACCGTGTCACGCACGAAGTCACGCGCCTGGTTCACACCACTTTCATCACGCCCATCGACCGCGAGCAGATCCACGCCCTCATCAATCAGATGGACGACGTGGCCGACTTGCTGCAAGACTGCGCCGAAGCCATGACGCTGTATGACGTGCAGCACATGACGCCCGAAGTGGCCCAGCTCACCGCCTTGTGCATGCAATGCTGCGAGCGCGTGCGCGACGCGGTCGCCCTGCTGCCGCGCGTGGCCGAGCAGGCGGCGGCCGATGCGGCGCTGAAGTTCTGCGAAGAAATTGACCGCCTGGAGTCCGAGGGCGACCGCCTGCTGCGCGAGGCCATGAGCAAGCTTTTTCGGCAAGAGCCTGACGTGCGCGAGCTGATCAAGCTCAAGGCCCTTTACGAGCTGCTGGAAACCGTCACCGACAAGTGCGAAGACGTGGCCAACCAGATCGAAGGCGTCATCCTCGAAAACTCCTGACCCGCGACCAAGGCCCCAAATCCATGGAAACCGCCCAAGTGGCCCTGTGGGCCGTCGTCATGCTGGTGGCGCTGGCCATCGCGTTTGACTTCATGAACGGCTTTCACGACGCGGCCAACTCCATCGCCACCGTCGTCTCCACGGGCGTGCTGCGCCCCACGCAGGCCGTGGTTTTTGCCGCCTGCTTCAACCTGCTGGCCGTGGCCATCTTTCACCTATCCGTGGCCGCCACCGTGGGCAAGGGCATCGTGCAGCCCGGCGTGGTGGACGCGCATGTGGTCGCCGGCGCGCTCACGGGCGCCGTGGCCTGGAACCTCATCACCTGGTACTACGGCATCCCCAGCAGCTCCTCGCACGCGCTCATCGGCGGCATCGTCGGCGCGGCCACGGCCAAGGCGGGCGCGGGCGTGCTGCTGGCCGGCGGCATTCTCAAAACGGTGGCGTTCATCTTCATCTCGCCGCTTCTGGGCTTCGTGCTCGGCTCGCTCATGCTGGTGCTGGTGGCGCGGCTGTTTCGCCGCATGCGCCCCAGAAAAGTGGACCGGTGGTTCCGCCGCCTGCAACTGCTCTCCGCCGGGGCCTACAGCCTGGGCCACGGCGGCAACGACGCGCAAAAAACCATCGGCATCATCTGGATGCTGCTCATGGCCACCGGCTACAGCGCGGCGGGGGCCGACGCGCCGCCTGTTTGGGTGGTGATTTGCTGCTACGCGGCCATTGCGGCAGGCACCATGTTTGGCGGCTGGCGCATCGTCAAGACGATGGGGCAAAAGATCACCAAGCTCAAGCCCGTGGGCGGCTTTTGCGCCGAAACGGGCGGCGCGCTCACGCTGTTTTTCGCCACCGCGCTGGGCGTGCCCGTGTCCACCACGCACACCATCACCGGCGCCATCGTCGGCGTAGGCTCCGCGCAGCGCGCCTCCGCCGTGCGCTGGGGCGTGGCAGGCAACATCATCTGGGCCTGGGTGCTCACCATTCCGGCCAGCGCCTTCGTGGCCGCGCTGGGCTATTGGCTCAGCAAGGCGCTGTTCTGAGAGCCTGTTCGCGATCTGGTTGTAGGAAGCAAATGGCTCATTTGCTAAGGCACGAGCAACGCGATGGGCCGGGCTGAACGCGCGCTGACTCGCGAGCCTGGCTCCTTATGCTCCTTTATCAATAGCAACATGTCCTGGTAGGAATTGCGTGAAACGGTATTTACCGCCTTCCAATTTGCTCCTGTTTCTGATGCCTCCTGGCGGGCATCAACAGCCTGGAGTTTCTCTTTCGCCCTGCTTGTGGCCGCGCGGCGAACAGGTTTTGGCGCCAGGCCGGAAAAAGGCCAAGCCAGATGCGTTTTGGCTAGAGCACTTTTGTTGTACATGCTGCGGCGCAGTGCAGGCCGTGCAGGCAGCGCGCGCTGCCTATACTTTCGCGCTTTTTCTGATTCAGGGCGGGCGGACCGCCTTTTTGCTGGCCGCTCGCGCCTGTTTGCCTCTCTGTTGTTCCCTAGATTTATGAACGCTCCCGTTTCCCCCGCTGATGAAAACGCCTTGCTGGCTGAATTGGCCCAGATGCTGGTGGACAGCCTCAATCTGGATATGAAGCCTGCAGAAATCGACCCGGATGCGCCCTTGTATGGCGATGGACTGGGGCTGGACTCGATCGACATTCTGGAAGTGGCACTGGCGGTATCCAAGAAATACGGCTTTCAGCTGCGGGCTGAAGACGAGAACAAGCAAGCCATCTACAGCAGCCTGCGCAGCCTGGCCCGGCACATCGCGGCGCA
>ERZ772874.1282-NODE-1282-length-13183-cov-11.903565_pt1 | contig 13183 bp, 11 predicted proteins | sample MGYA00580586_ERZ772874 | MGnify/ENA primary metagenome ERZ772874 (study PRJEB29015, sample SAMEA2737952) | human oral metagenome | biome: human oral; feature: human-associated habitat; material: dental | place: China | collected 2154 ... | reverse complement strand
TAGCCCGAGTCTTCGAGCAGCAGGATGAAGGCAAAGAGGATGGTGATCTGCGGCAAAAACACCAGCACGCTGCCGGTGCCGGCAATCACGCCGTTGACCAGCAGGTCGGACAGCAGCCCCTGCGGCAGGGTGGCCCCCACCCATTCGCCCAGTGAATCGAAGAGGCCCTGGATGCTGTCCATCACCGGCTGTGCCCAGGTGTAGACGGCCTGGAAGACCAGCAGCAGGATGGTAAGCAGGATCAGCATGCCCCAGAACGGATGCATGACGATGTTGTCCAGCCGGCGGTGCCAGGCGGGCAGCGTCAGCTCGGTCTGCACCACCTGCGAGAGGATGTCCTCGACCTGTTCGTACAGGGCGTTGCTGTCGAGCGCCTCCAGCTTGCGTTCGGCTTCGGCCGGATCGAGCCGGGTGGTCTGGCCGCGCGGCATGGCAAGTGCGGCCTTTTCCACGGCCATCACGCCGCTCCTGCTGATGGCCACGGTTTCGAGCACAGTGGCACCCAGCAGTTCGCTGAGCTTTTTCGCATCGATCTTCAGGCCGCGGGAACGGGCCACGTCGCTGAGGTTGAGCGAGATGACCATCGGCAGGCCGAGGGTTTTCAGCTCCAGCATCATGCGCAGCGTCATGCGCAGGTTGGTGGCATCGGCCACGGCGATGATGCCGTCCGGACAGACCCCGTACTTGCCCAGCAGCACGTCACGGGCCACCGCCTCGTCGGGGCTGGTGGTGCGCAGGCTGTAGGTGCCCGGCAGGTCGATGAGATGCACGCTGCGATCACTGACGAAGCGGCCTTCGCGGCGGTCGACGGTGACGCCGGCATAGTTGGCCACCTTGGCATGGGCGCCGGTCAGGCCATTGAAGAGGACGGTCTTGCCACAGTTGGGCGCCCCCAGCAGTGCAAAGGTGGCGGCACGGGTCTGGCTGGGCTGGCCGGCCGACTGGATGGGAATGGCCTCGTGCAAGAAGGCGGATGTGGTTTCAGCCATGATCAGGCTCGGGCCTCCGTCCGGTTGTGGGAGTTGCTGGTATTGCCTGCCTGGTGGTGCAAGCCGCCATGGCGATCGGCGCTGCCATGATGATGCGTTCTGCCCTCATGGTGCGTGCTGCCGTGGTGGTGTCCCGCCGCGACATCCTGCCCGGTGGCATGGGCGGCCCGATCATGCTGGGCAGCGTGGCCATGACGACCATGGTGACCATGTCCATGCGGCACGACCCGGCAGAGGATCTTGGCGGCCTCGGGTTCGCGCAGGGCAAACTGCGACTGGTTGCCCAGGCGCACGGCAAAGGGGCCGCGCCCCAGCAGCCCGGTGGCAACGACCATCAGCGGGACGCCATCGGAAAATCCGAGGTCAGCCAGGCGGCGGCCCACCATGGGGTCCAGGTCGCCAAAAACCGGGTTGGGCGCGATGCGCTCGATATGCGCATGCGCCCCTTTCTTGAGCTGTGACAGGGGAAGTGTTTGGGTCATTTTCGGTAAGTCCCTTCTTCTCGCCTGCAGACTTCAGGTGAGAAAAGTTCTTTTTCTTGATTGGTTGACTGCAGAAATACCGACCATTGCGCGACCAGCGCCAAATGGTGGCGCTGATCATTCCCGCTATTCTGTTCCTCGCAGAAAAAAATGCAAACAATCCCAAGTATGTCAATCAGGTTTGCCCCGAAGTGGCAAATGAATTCGCAGCAGAACTCTCGGGTTTTGCATGACTGCCATGCACTGCGTGTATGGAAAACTTGATACAGCACAAGAAAATCGGCCCGCTCATCCCTTTTCGCGGGCAGCAACCATAAATGGCATGAACGATCAGACATGCATGACTGCGTACTCCGGTGATCGTGACCGGCGGTTCCGGCATCGTGACCGCACGGTCCGGCCATCGGAATACCCACATGACCAGCCATTGGAATACCCGCATGACCGGCCGGGCAGAAAACATTCAGATATACATGAGCGGCAACGCGTCAAATATTCAGACATACATGAATGATCGTCCGCCCCACGGAACGGGTTGCGTACGCAGGTCAGGGAAGCGCCTGAATGAAGCAGATCGGACCCCATGCGCCCGCACTGAATACGATACAAAAAACCCGCGACACGGACGACGTGCGCGGGTTCTGGAAAGATCCGTGCAGGAGCCATGCCGGGGCAGGTGGCGCCCCGCATCTTGCGGAGCCCCCTTCCCGGCAGGGCGCGCCTGCCGCTCAGGGCAGTTCGCCCGAGCGGCGCTTCATGATGAAGTCCTTCGTTTCGGCCACGATCACGTTGGACAGCAGCAGCAGCGCAATCAGGTTGGGCACGGCCATCAGGCCATTGAAGACATCGGAGGCCGCCCAGACCAGTCCCAGATTCACACCGGCACCCAGCAGCACCGACACCACATAGATGATGCGGTAGACGGGAACGATCCGCTCGCCGCCCAGATAGGAGGCACACTTCTCGCCGTAGTAGCACCAGCCGAGAATGGTGGAATAGGCAAAGAAGATCAGGCCGAAGGTGACCAGCCAGCCGCCGGGGCCGGGCAGCAGATCGTTGAAGGTGTGCGAGGTCAGCGCAGCACCGGATTCACCGGAGGTCTGGTACAGCCCGCCGATGACCAGCACGATGCCGGTGATGCTGCAGACCACGATGGTGTCGAGGAAGGTGCCGGTCATCGACACCAGTGCCTGCCGCGAGGGGTGGTCTGTCTTGGCCGCCGCCGCTGCGATGGGCGCCGAGCCCATGCCGGATTCGTTGGAGAACACGCCGCGGGCCACGCCGTAGCGTACGGCCATGCCGACGGTGGCCCCCATCACTGCATCCAGCCCGAAGGCCGAGCGGCAGATCAGCTCGATGGCCGGGCCAACCTTGTCGAAATGCAGACAGATGATGGCCAGGCCGCCCGCCACATAGACGATGGCCATGAAGGGCACGATGTAGGACGACGCCTTCGAGATGCTCTGGATGCCCCCCAACACCACGATGCCCGTGAGGATGGTCAGTCCGACGCCAGTGATCCAGGGGTTGATGTCGAAGCTGGTCTGGATGGCCTGCGCCACCGAGTTGGACTGCACCGAGCTGCCGATGCCGAACGAGGCGAGCACACCGAACACGGCGAACAGCACGGCCATCCACTTCATGTTCAGGCCACGCTCGATGTAGTACATGGGGCCGCCGCTCATCTCGCCCTTTTCGTTGGTGACGCGGTATTTGACGGCCAGTACGGCCTCGCCGTACTTGGTGGCCATGCCGAAGAAGGCGGTGATCCACATCCAGAATACGGCCCCCGGACCGCCCGAGACGATGGCGGTGGCCACGCCGGCAATGTTGCCGGTACCGATGGTGGCCGACAGGGCCGTCATCAGCGCGCTGAAGTGCGAGATGTCACCCTCGTGATCGTGATGGTGAGCCTTCGGCGGCGAAAACGCCTGTTTGAGCGCCATCGGCAGCATGGTGACCTGCAGGAAGGCCAGCCGCAGTGTGAGATAGATGGCCGTGCCGCCCAGCAGTATCAGCAGCGGCAGCCCCCAGACGTAGCCGCCCAGCCATTCGAAGAAATTCTGCAGTGCCTCCACCGGTCGCTCCTCGCCTGATGTTGCGGGAGCCCCGGGATCCTGCCCGGTGGATGGCTCCCCTGTACGGCCAAAAGTGTAGCTTCTTTTGACCCCGGCTCAACGTATGGGAACCATCCATTCTGCTTGGTGATTGCCCTGACAGGGCAATCCCTGATTCGCCATCCAGGCACCGGCGCGACGGATACCTGCCCCCCGGAATCAGTCCTGCGCCTCCCCTGCACGGCGGCGCTCCCGCCGCGGCACCCACAGCATCTTCCAGGCACCGAAGGCCACCAGGGCGGCCAGGCTGTACCAGGTGAAGATGTAGGAGAGGTGGCTGTTGGCAAACGAGACCACGGTCAGGCCGGGCATGGGCAGCTGTTTGCGCTGCGAGGCCATCCAGTGCGACAGCGCCAGCTCGTCGCTGCCCTCGGGCGGCGGACGCCAGCGTTCGGTGTCATCCACCGGGGCATCCAGGCTGGCCAGCGACCGCACCGGCAGGGCCTGGTCGATGAAGAACGGGGCGGCATCGCCATCGAGATGACGCGAGGCGGCAATGGCCGCCACGTCCCGCGAGTACCAGCGGTCATCGGCCGGATTGTTGTCGCGCAGGAAGCCGCCCTTCGGTTCGGTCATGCGCATCAGGCCGCTGATCTCGACCAGTCCCTCCGGGTGGTCGAAGTTGCGCTTGCCCACGGCGCGGTACTCGGGCGGCACGAAGCCGCGGTTGATGAAGACGATGTGACCATCGGCCAGCTGCAGCGGCGTCAGCACCCAGTAGCCGGCGCCCAGCACGGTACTGGCCTGCACGAAGGCCTCGTGCTGGTGCAGGAAGGTGCCACGCACACGGACCTGCCGGTATTCATCGTGATCACGATTGACGGCGGGCCAGTCGGCCGGCGGCGGCAGGAGCACCGGAGCCGCATGTATGCGCGCATCGACACGGGCGATCAGGTCTAGCTTCCACGCACGCCGCTCGACCTGCCAGGTGCCCAGCGAAACGAACAGGATGAACAGCCCCAGCAGCAGCACGGCCACCACGGCGCGTGCCACCGGTGAAGACGCCAAAGGCCGCGCAGGGCGGCCTTCGGGAGATGTGCCCTGCCCCGCCATCAGGGAGCGATACGCAGGTTGTGGTTGGTGGCGGGCATCAGGTTGTAGTTCAGGTGGTACATGACCCACAGCGAACCCACCAGCGTGATGGCCAGCAGAATGGCGGTGAACACGAAGGCCAGGAAGGTCCAGCCCCCCTGGGCCTTGCGGTTCATGTGCAGGAAATACACCATGTGCACGATGATCTGCACGGCACCGAACCCCATCACGACCATGGCCGCGACATCGGAGTTTTCGATGGCCCCGCTCATCACCAGCCCGAAGGGGATGGCGGTGAGGATCACCGACAGGATGAAGCCGGTGTTGTACTCCTTGCGGGTGACGTGCGGAAATTCTTCGTGATGGCCATGGTCGCCGTGGCCGTGATGGCCTGCCGGAGCATGGCCCGTGTTGTGCGAGTGTGCGCTCATGACAGGGATCCCACCAGGTAGACAAAGGAGAAGACGGCCACCCAGACCACGTCCAGGAAGTGCCAGAACATCGACAGGCACATGACGCGGCGCCGGTTGGCGGCGGTCAGGCCATGCTTGCCCAGCTGGACCATCAGCGTCACCAGCCAGACCAGGCCGAAGGTGACGTGCAGCCCATGGGTGCCCACCAGGCCGAAGAACGACGACAGGAAGGCGCTGCGCTGCGGGCTGGCGCCATGCTCGATCATGTGGTGGAACTCGTAGATCTCGATGCACAGGAAGCCCAGACCGAACAGCGCGGTCAGGCCCAGCCAGCGCAGCGTGCCGCCCAGCTTCTCTTCCTGCATGGAGATCACGGCGTAGCCGTAGGTGATGGACGAGAACAGCAGCATGGCGGTGTTGAGCGCAACCAGCTTCAGGTCGAAGATATCGCGCCCGGACACGCCGGCGGCATAGTTCCTGCCCAGCACCCCGTAGGTGGCGAAAAGACAGGCGAAGATGAGCAGGTCGCTCATCAGGTAGATCCAGAAGCCCAGCATCGTCCCGTTCTCGGGATGATGCTCTTCCGTCAGGTAGTACTGGCGGGCACCGGCCTCGGCCGGGCCCTTTTGGGTCAGGGTTGCACTCATGCTTGGTTTTGCCAGGTCCGTGTCATGTGTTGGGGATGATCAGGCATTGGCAGCCAGGATGCGGGTCCGGGCGGCTTCGGTCCGTTCGACCTGGGCAGCCGGAATGTAGAAGTCCCGCTTGTAGTTGAAGGTGTGGATGATGATGGCCGCCAGCATCGCCACGAAGGACACGCCGGCAAACAGCCACATGTGCCAGATCAGGCAGAAGCCCAGTGCACCGGAAAGCGCCGCGATGGTGAAGCCGGCCGCGGTGTTCTTCGGCATGTGGATGGGGATGAAGCCACCCGTGGGCCGCTTGTAGCCGTGCTCCTTCATGTCCCACCAGGCGTCGATGTCATGCACCACCGGGGTGAACGCGAAGTTGTAGTCCGGCGGGGGCGACGAGGTGGACCATTCCAGCGTGCGGCCATCCCACGGATCGCCGGTTTCGTCACGCAGCTTGTCGCGGTGGATGAAGCTGAACACCAGCTGGGCGATGAACGACAGGATGCCGATCAGGATGATGCCCACGCCGATGGCGGCGATGATGAAGTAGATCTGCAGCGACGGATCGTCGAAGTGGCTGACGCGACGGGTCAGACCGGCCAGGCCCACGATGTAGATCGGGGTGAAGGCCAGCCAGAAGCCGAAGAACCAGCACCAGAACGACAGCTTGCCCCAGAACGGGATCAGGCGGTAGCCGAAGGCTTTCGGGAACCAGTAGGCGATGCCGGCCAGCATGGCATAGACCACGCCACCCAGAATCACGTTGTGGAAGTGGGCAATGAGGAAGAGACTGTTGTGCAGCACGAAGTCGGCCGCCGGCACGGCCAGCAGCACGCCGGTCATGCCACCGACGACAAACACCACCATGAAGCCCACCACCCACATCATCGGCACTTCGAAGCGGATGCGGCCGCGGTACATGGTGAACAGCCAGTTGAAGATCTTGGCTCCCGTCGGGATGGAGATGATCATCGTCGAGATGCCAAAGAAGGTGTTGACGCTGGCACCCGAGCCCATCGTGAAGAAGTGGTGCAGCCACACCAGATACGACAGGATCATGATGCAGCTGGTGGCATACACCATGGAGGTGTAGCCGAACAGGCGCTTGCGGCAGAAGGTGGCCGTGACTTCGGAATAGATGCCGAAGGAGGGCAGCACCAGCACATAGACCTCGGGGTGGCCCCAGATCCAGATCAGGTTCACGTACATCATGGCGTTGCCGCCCAGATCGTTCGTGAAGAAGTGCGTGCCCAGATAGCGGTCGAGCGACAGCATGAACAGCGAGGCCGTCAGCGCCGGGAAGATGACCGTGATCAGGATGTTGGCGCAGAGGGCCGTCCAGGTGAACACCGGCATTTTCATGAGGTTCATGCCGGGGCAGCGCATCTTGAGGATGGTGACGATCAGGTTCACCGCAGAGAGCGTGGTTCCGACCCCGGCTATCTGCAATGCCCATATGTAATAGTCCATCCCCACGTCGGGACTGTATTCGATGCCCGACAGCGGCGGATAGGCCAGCCAGCCGGCCTTGGCGAACTCGCCGATGAACAGCGACAGCATCACCAGCACGGCGCCGAAGGCGGTCATCCAGAAGCTGAAGTTGTTCAGGAACGGGAAGGCCACGTCGCGCGCACCGATCTGCAGCGGCACGATGTAGTTCATGAAGCCCGTGACCAGCGGCATGGCCACGAAGAAGATCATGATCACGCCGTGCGCGGTGAAGATCTGGTCGTAGTGGTGCGGCGGCAGGTAGCCCAGGTTGTCACCGAAGGCCATGGCCTGCTGCAGACGCATCATCAGCGCATCGGCAAAACCGCGCAGCAGCATGATGATGCCCAGCACGATGTACATGATGCCGATCTTCTTGTGGTCGACCGAGGTGACCCAGTTGCGCCAGAACGGGCCCCACATTTTGAAATAGGTCATCCCGCCCACGACGGCCAGGCCACCGACGGCCACGGCCAGGAACGTGAAGATCAGGATGGGTTCGTGAAGCGGGATGGCCTCCCAGGACAGGCGTCCGAGGAGCAGTTTGGAGGGGTCGGATTGATCGAACATCGGGTTTCTGGCAAGGGTTGCCCAGGCGCCGGCGACGCCGGGTATCAGTTATGAAAACAGGCGCTGCCGGCACGGGGCCGGCAGCCGGATCAGGATGTAGCGGTTACTGGACGCTGGTCGGCACGGACAGCGGGATGGGGCTGCTGGCCTGCAGGTCGGTGGTACGGACGGCCGGGGCGCACAGGGCCTCGGACACGTAGGAGCGGAAGACCTGGATCTCGCCGCGGTGAGCCGGCTCGTTGATGGCCTCGGTGACCACGCCGTCCACGCCCAGACGTCCCAGACCGCCCTGGGCATCGATGGCCATGATCATGTCGGAGCACATCCGGTCTGCCTCGACGCAGCGCAGGCGCACCCGTTCGTACAGGCCAGGATCGACACTGGCGTACTCACGCACCTTCTCGTTGGCGCTGGGTTTGGCCAGCTGCAGGTAGTCGGCGCGGGTGAGCTGGGCGCCGCCACTGCTGCGCACCTTCTCGACCCAGGCGTCGTAATCCTTCTGCTCCAGGCCCTTGAAGTTGAACTTCATGCCCGAAAAGCCCGCACCGGAGTAGTTGCCCGACAGGCCCATGTAGTCACCCGGCTTGTTGATGACCGCATTGAGCTGGCTTTCCATGCCCGGCATCACGTAGATCATGCCGGCCAGGGCAGGAATGTAGAAGGTGTTCATCACCGAGGTGGCCGTCATCTTGAAGCGGATGGGACGGTCGACCGGCGCGGCCATCTCGTTGACCAGGGCGATGCCTTCCTTCGGATAGATGAAGAGCCACTTCCAGTCCATGGCCACCACCTGCACTTCCAGCGGTTCGACACCGGCGGCCACCGGGCGGTTCTCGTCGATCTTCTCGAGCGGACGGAAGGGGTCGAGCGAGTGCGAGGTGACGTACGTGATGTAGGCCAGGATGAGGATGATGATGATGGGGATGGACCACAGCACCACTTCCAGCTTGTTGGAGTGGGTGAAGGTGGGATCGTAGGTGGCATTGACGTTCTTCTCGCGGTAGCGCCAGGCAAAGAAGAGCGTCAGGAAGATGACCGGGATGATGACGATCAGCATCAGGTAGGTGGCCAGCAGGACCAGGTCCTTCTCCTGCTCGGCAATGTAGCCGGAGGGCCGGAGCACGGTCAGCTGGTTGCAGCCTGCCATCAGCGCGGCAGAGGCCAGCAGGATCAGGGAACGTAGGCGGGAAGCGGTTTTCATGCCGGAAATAGGTCTCAAGCGCCCCTGGGGCGATCTGAACGGTAGATGCAACATGCCGGAAGCCGGCACGGGCAAGGTGAAGGAATCTGGCAGATGGCCCCGGAGCCATCCGGTACGGCACGGAGCCGGCGCCCAGCGAAGCACCGGCACGGACAGGTGTGTCCCGCAGGCCGGTCCTGCCTACGGCCACTGTGCAGAACGGGGCACCACAGCCCCGGCCGCACCCCGGCAACGGGCCGTTGCGGGATAAACCAGACCCTTCCTGTACTCCGGATGGCGCGTGTCAGGGACTCATTCGGGGCCTGCGGGGGGACGAATGGATGGATCCATGACACGCTCTACCCGGAACCATTGAATAATGATATGCGATTCTTGAGGTATCGCTCAAACCGCCTGCCACCGGATGCGGCAAACCCGGCGTCCGGCCGACAGTCGCAAACACTGTTTTGCAATTGGGAATGATAAGCACCCGCCTCGGGGGCGATACCCTCACGTTTCAGGCACGATATTCATAATAATACCTGCTGGCTTTCCACGACGCCCCCTGCCCCATGATCATCCAGTGCACCACCTACCAGGACGGCAAGCGCCTGGCCGACATCGATGTCTCGGCCCTGCCGAACGCTCTGCGTAATCCCGACCTTTTTACCTGGGTAGCCCTGAAGGACCCGGAGCCCGCCGAGGTCCTGATGATGCAGGAGATCTTCGACCTGCCCGAGCTGGCCGTGGAAGACACGCTGCATGGCGGCCAGCGCCCAAAAGCGGAGGAGTATCACGGGCTGCTGTTCATCTCGCTGAAGGTGGTCGAGCAGGACGGGGGCGAGATCCATTACGGGGATCTGTATGTCTTCATGAACCAGCACTTTCTGCTGTCGGTCCGCAATGGCGTCAGGCGCGGCTTTGCCGATGTACGCACCCGGGCCGAGCGCGAACCGGAGCTGATGAAGCAGGGTGCCGCCTTCGTGCTGTACGCTCTGGCCGATGCGGTGGTGGACCGCTTCATGCCGGTGGCCGACGGACTGGAAGACCAGCTGGAGGCCATCGAAACCGAGATCTTCCACAAGCAGCCCACCCGGGAGATGATGCTGCGCCTGCATTCGATGAAGCAGGACGTGACAGAGCTGCGGCATGCACTGCCGACCGTGCCGACGGTGCGGGACGAGGTATTCGTGCGGCAGTATGCGCGCCACCAGTCGCACCGCGGCGACGGGCTGCAGGACTACTTCCGCGATGTGCACGACCACCTGCAGCGGATCGGCCAGTCGCTGGACAACGTGCGCGACGGTATCCTGATGGCCATGCAGGTGAACATGTCGCTGATCGGCCTCGAACAGAGCGAGGTGAGCAAGAAACTGGCGGCCTGGGCCGCCATCTTCGCCATGATGACCACCCTGGCCGGCATCTGGGGCATGAACTTCGAGAACATGCCGGAGCTGAAGTGGCCGCTGGGCTACCCGATGGCCCTGCTGCTGATGGCCGCCATCGGGCTGATCCTGTACCGCCGCTTCCGCAAGGTCGGGTGGCTGTAGTCCTCCTGCGCCCGACAGCTTCCTGCATCCGACAGCCCCTGCGCCCGACAGGGGATCACGGTTCCGTTGCAGGTGGCAGAGCCCCACCGGGCACCCCGCAAAAAAGCGCGGCCTCCATGAAAAAGCGCGGCTCCCATGACAGGATTGCCGCGCTTTTTCCAGGGCCCCTCTGCAAAAGTCTGCGAGCGCTTCGAACCCAGGATCGGGATGAGCCAGAAGGCGCCATTTGTCGGCAATAGCAGCGCTATTGGCGACAAATGGCAACGCACTGGATCGCCCGGGCATGGGAATCAAAGTGCCGCAGGACTTTTGCAGAGGGTTCCCAGGCCGGAGACAGATGGCGAATCAGAACGCCGGCACGATGGCGCCCTTGTACTTCTCTTCGATGAATTTCTTCACGTCGTCGGAGCGCAGCGCCTTCATCAGCTTGGCGATGGCCGGCGACTTCGCGTTGTCGGGGCGAGCCGTGACGATGTTGGCATAGGGCGAATCGGCGCCCTCCAGCACCAGCGCATCCTTGTTGGGCTGCAGACCGGCGGCCAGCGCATAGTTGGTGTTGATCAGCGCCAGATCGGCATCATCCAGCGCACGCGGCAGGAAGGCGGCATCCAGTTCACGGAAGCGCAGCTTCTTCGGGTTCTCGGCCAGGTCACGCGAGGTGGACAGGATGTTGTCCGGGTTCTTCAGCTTGATCAGACCGGCCTTCTGCAGCAGCAGCAGGGCACGGCCCCCGTTGGACGGGTCGTTGGGCAGCACCACGGTAGCGCCGTTCTTCACATCGGCCAGGCTCTTGACCTTGCGCGAGTACAGGCCGAAGGGCTCGACGTGCACGGCCGCATCCGGCACCAGCACGATGTCGGTGTGGTGCTCCTTGTTGAAGCTGTCCAGATACGGCTTGTGCAGGAAGAAGTTGGCGTCCACGGCCTTGTCGACGGTGGCCTGGATGGGCTGCACGTAGTCGTTGAACACGCGCACCTTCAGGTCGATGCCTTCGGCCTTCAGTTTGGGCTTGACGAAGTCGAGCAGCTCGGCGTGCGGCACGGGCGTGGCGGCCACGGACAGGGTTTCGGCATGAACCCCGGCAGCGGCCAGGGAGAGAACGGCAACGGCCGTCAGACGACGGGCAAGTTTCTTGATCATGAGAGGTGTTCCGAAAGGAGACCGGAAGAAAACCGGACACAGGGACACCGGCACGGCAGCGATCCTGCCTGGCCGCCCGGCGCAGCAACGGCCGACATACTGGCACCGTTCGTCCCCTTTATGCAAGCCCGTCATAAGGGCAATGTCTTGCCATACGACACAGTTTACCTACGATCATGCAGATATCACATATGATTCAGATCAATCAGCCCGGAATACAACCCTTCTTCCCTGATCGAAATGGACAAGATTCAGGCAATGTCGACCTTCGTGGCCGTGGTCGAGGCCGGCAGCTTCGTCAGGGCCATGTCGGCCCTGGGCATCTCCAAGGCCGCCGTCTCGCGCCACGTGGCCGAGCTGGAACAGCATCTGGAAACCCGGTTGCTGCAACGCACCACGCGGCGGCTGTCGCTCACCACCGAGGGCCAGCGCTATTTCGAACGCTGCAAGGAAGTGCTGGCGGCCATTCACGAGGCCGAATCGGAAATCCGCTCACGCAGCGGCGAGGCCTACGGACGGCTGCGGGTGTGCGTGCCCTACACCTTCGGCAACCTGCATCTGGCGCCGCTCTGGGGGCGCTTTCTGGCCGAGAACCCGCAGGTACAGCTGGACGTGGTGCTGTCGGACCGGATGGTGGACCTGGTCGAGGAAGGCTACGACATGGCCGTACGGGTAGGCATCCTGAACGATTCGGCCCTGATCAGCCGGCGACTGGCCAGCACGCGGCTGGTAATGTGCGCCTCGCCCGAATACCTGCGACTTCACGGTACCCCCCGCACACTGCAGGACCTCGCCCACCACGAGACCATCCTGTACAGTTACACCTACCCCACCCGTACCGGCGAATGGAGCTTCGACGGCCCCGACGGCCGCGAGACCGTGCGCATCAACACCCGGCTCTTTGCCAACAACGGCGACACCTGCCAGCAGGCCGCCCTGGACGGCCAGGGCGTTGCCCTGCAGCCGGACTTCATGGTGCACCAGGAGCTGCGCGATGGCCGGCTGCTGCAGATCCTGCCACAGTACCAGACCGGCGAGCGCAACATCTATGTGCTCTACCCCACCCGCAAGCTGCTGCCGGTGAAGGTCCGCCGGCTGGTGGACTTCCTCGTCCAGGGCCTGGCAAACCCGGTCTGGTATGGCTGGGAGGACGAGGTCAATGCCCGCCCAGCCACGCAAAGCGCAGCACGAACAGACCTGCGATGATCCAGGTCAGCGGGTGCACTTCGCGCCACTTGCCGGTCAGCGTCTTGAGCGCCACATACGAAATGAAGCCAAAGGCCAGACCGTTGGCAATCGAGTAGGTGAACGGCATGGCCAGCGTGGTGATCACGGCCGGCACCGCCTCGGTGGTGTCCTTCCAGTCGATATCGACCAGATCGCGCACCATCAGGCAGGCCACGAACATCAGTGCCGGCGCCGTCGCATAGGGCGGCACCACCGAAGCCAGCGGCGAGAAGAAGAGCGCCAGCAGGAACAGCGCGGCCACCGTCAGCGCCGTCAGGCCGGTACGGCCACCCGCCTGCACACCGGCCGCGCTTTCCACATAGGCCGTGGCGCTGGACGTGCCCAGAATCGAGCCCGCCATGA
>ERZ772874.1280-NODE-1280-length-13199-cov-8.778150_pt1 | contig 13199 bp, 11 predicted proteins | sample MGYA00580586_ERZ772874 | MGnify/ENA primary metagenome ERZ772874 (study PRJEB29015, sample SAMEA2737952) | human oral metagenome | biome: human oral; feature: human-associated habitat; material: dental | place: China | collected 2154 ... | reverse complement strand
TCCTCGAAACTTCCCCAGTCGTGGGTGCGCGTCATATCTCCTCCCTGCCTTCTTGTGCCGCTGCATCTCAGGGTAGTCCGGCTTATCGCGTCGGCTTCGCCAATCGCGGGTCTGCCTGCCTATGCGTCGTGTGCTCGCGCTGTAGTGCTGGCGGACGGGTGGTGGAGGATGACAGGCGGATCGTCATGGAAACTCTTCTCCGCAGTGCGAGTTCCGTGCTTCCCCGACGTTACGGATCCGTTGTTCCAGGGAGCGTACGCTGGGCGGGGCGCTGGTGTAGGTCATGACTTCAGTTCCTTTCTCACCAGCCGGAGTTCCCGCGTGGTCAGCAGTCCTTCCTCGTGGGCCTCCCGGGCGGCGTTCAGCAGGCGGGGTGTTTCGATGGATCCGCGGCAGGTGAGGATTGCGCCTGCCACCGGCTGTGAATCCAGGCCTTGATAGCGGGTCGTGCGGGCGTCGCCCCTGACCAGAGTCAGCTCCATGAAAGTGGGCAGCCTGGGGCGGGTACGTCTGCGGACCGCCACCGTGATCCGGCGGGGGTTCACGTCGGCGAGGCCAAGCAGCGCCAGCACCGATTCTCCGTACAGATAGGCACCCTCACCCGCGCGCAGGAGGGCTTCGGCGAACTGGTCGATCTCGCTGCGCGGCACTGCCGAGACGCGGTACAACCCGTAGGCGACGTTCTCCATCCCACCGCGTGCCGCGAGTTTCGGAAGCTCAACCGCGGGCACTCCTGCTTCGACTGCTGCCTGGGTGGTGACGTAGCCGTGGTTGTCCAAGGCGATCTCGTGTACGAGATCTCGATACTTCACCATCGCTGTCATGTCACAAGTCTACCGTTTTCGGTAGTGTTGTGACACTTCAAAGAAGGTCTTCGGGGTGCGTGGGACGGCTCTCTGGCTGCAACGGGATTCGCCTGTCTATGCGTCGTTTGCCTGCGCTGTAGCGCTGGCGTTCGGCGGGAAGGCAGGCGTTCCGGTCGGAAGGCTGGCGGATGACGGGAATGCCAGCGGATGTCGGGAGAGCTGGGGAATTGGGATGGGGGTCGTGGCAGGGCGGTCGCGAGATGTGGGAACAGTAGCGTAGGAGGTGTTCAAATGGTGGTGCAGAGAGCGTGTGAAAGGTAGCGTAATCGGTGTGGAATACCTGCCCGGGGCGGGTGGATCTGGAAGTTGGACGAGCTGCTGCCGCTCGCTCCCGCCATTGCGATCGACGGCCCCAAGGGGGTGGGGAAGACGGGCATGACCCGGGGGCGCGCCATCGTCACGTTGTCATGGTGACTATTCGTCAGGCGGGGGAGAAGAGCGTGACGCATGATTGCCACCGTTACTCACGCTTGGCAGCAACGAGGTTGCGCGTGAGGCGCTCGTGAATCTGTGAAGGCAGCACTCCGTGTGCGTTGAACGTGTCGGTGACGAGTTCACGCAACTGATGTAGCGTCCGGTGAGCGCTCTTCGCTAAAAGCTCCTCCCAAGCGGATGCGACATTGAATGCCATCTCGGTCACAGTCGGTGGTGCGATGCAGTACACATGCTGCTCCGCTCCTGCGATCCCGTCGTGGTGGATACCAGGCTTCGGCGAGATTATTACGGTTGCGCTCTCAGACGGGGCCACATCTACACCCCGATCTGCCGCAAGCAGCCTGAGTTGGTCGTTCGCTTGACGGATATCCTTGTGCGGCACAACACCAGTCGGCTCATGATCGCTCTTGGCTTCTAGCGCGAGCCAGAGCTCGTTGCCCCAGCACCAGGTTGAGTCGCATCGGCCAGTGCCGGGCGGCTTGGATGCGTCTGCGCCCACGAGCTTTCCTAGTTCTGTCAGCGCCGGTTCGTACTTGCCGGGATCGCGTTCACCCAGGCCAGCGTGGATCTCGTCGATACGACGGCGAACCTTGCCTTGGTTGACGCCCGCGTCCAACATGGCGGCCACCGCGTTTACGGCGTTCGCATCAAGGGCGCTGAGCTCGGAGCGCTGCATCATGGGGAGAGGGGCCATCTGACGCACCCAGGAACCGAGTCCCATGATCTGTTCTGCGAGGCGCACGAGTCTTTGTGCTGTTGCTCTGCCCGCGGCGTCACCGATCAGATCCGCAGCTTGGTCTGCCCAGACAGCTTCGAGATAGGTCCAGAACGCCCGATAGCCCTTGGTTGCAGAACCCCCGGCGCCGGCGATGCGGGCAACTTCGTGGGCATGCTTGGCTGCATCATCCCACGCGCCGGTTGTCGCTGCTGCCCAAGCCTGGATCTCATTCTCGACGCAGTCTGACAAAGCCGCGGTACCGTCAGGGGTTTGTTTAGTCATCTCGCGGCGGTAGTCGGTCAGAGCAGGTTCTGCCTGCGTTCGCCAACTCTCGTCTGTGTCCTGATGAAGGAACGCGTGGATATTGCTCAGCATGTTATGGGCATTGCCAGACTGCGAATTCTCGCGGCCGAAGCGGATCTCTGCTTGAAGTTCAGAGTCGAGGGCCGTCACGACCTCTGGCCGAGTGAGATAGCGCGAAAGATCAGAACCGAGGATGAGCACCACCGCAATGTCGCCAGGACCTCGGGTGCAGCGTCCCGCGCCCTGTACGACGCGGGTGCGCACGCGGGCCGCCAGTGCGGAACCTGCGCGTGCACAAGACTGCAAGAACCTCTCCTGGAGGTTGTTCTGGTCTGGGACGCCGTCGAGTCCGACGAGGCGGCATGCATCCCCGGGCAGGTCGAGTCCGTCGTACCGAGCGGCAAGGCCGCACACACCGTGGTCGAGTTTGGCGAACGTCGTCATGCTCTCAGCGACTTGGTCGATACCCCAGACAGGCCATCCCTGTTGCGCGAGTGCCGAGGCATCCCCCATGGCGATCTCGGTGCTCGGTGCCAGGATTAGTGCCTTGCCGGTGGCCGCCACGATTTTGCGGCCTAGATCAGTCGTGTCGGTGTTCTCAACGAACTCAGGGAAAACAAAGAACCGTCGCCCGTAACGCGGAGCGGTGCTCTCGTCGGGCTGCTGGAGCCTAAGAATCCCCGCGCGGCCGAACGCTCGTTCCAGTTCACCACCTTCGCCCAACGTGGCTGAAAGGTAGACACGCTGTCGTGCACTCGAGAGCAGCCGGTTCTGGTGGGTGGGCGGCACGTAGGGGCGAACGAGGATTCCCGAGTAGGCCACGTAGACCAAGCAGGACGCGAGGCCTGCTCGAATCATTGCGTAGCGGTAGCTGTGTGGTTCGGAAAAGGACCGGAGCACGGTGTCAAGCTTCGTCACCATGCCAGGCTGCCGAAGCGGCACGACCATCCGCACGTCATTGCCGATACCCGGATCAGGATTGGGCGCATGAAGGCGCTCCAAGAACACTCCGTCGAGAGCGGGAGCTAATGCATCGAGGGCCGCTAGGTACTCGGCGGGTTCCTTCCGGCGGTTTAGGTCGACGCTGTAAGCCTCGCCAACGTACTGCTCGCCTGCGTGCGCGTCATCGAACAGGACTAGGTCAGCTTCGGTCAGCCGCGGGTTGCTGTTGAAGATGCTGCTGTATGTCGTGACGGCGACCGCGTCAGCGGCCTCGTATGCCGCGTGGGCCGTAGCGGGCCAGTCAGCGTGCCTGCCTATGAGCAGTGCTGTGTCAATGCCTTCTTGGTGAGCAGCCGCCACTACTTGGCGTGCAAGCTGCTGAGTTGGGCACGCGTAGATGACCCGAGAGCGCCGTTTGCGGCGAGTCCACTCAGCGACTAGTAGGCCAGTGAGCGTCTTGCCTGTGCCCGTGGGAAGCTCCAGTGCCACGTCCGGTTGGTCGGCTTTCGATGTGAAGGTCTTCAGCATCTCTGACTGATGTGCCCATAGCCCGGGAACTGCACCAGGGCGCCGAGGAAGATCTCGATACAGCTCGCCCGGGGAGGCGTAGTCGGTCTTTCCTGTCGTTGTTCGAACGAACGCCACGTCGTCGTCTCCTCACCCCTGCCAGTAGAGCGCTCCGAGGTCGCTCGCTGACCATAAGTATCTCATCGCGAGGTACGTGGGGACCCGGATGCCGCGAGTTTGGGTGTCGTGCAAGGACTGCCGCTGTCCGGAACGGTGAGCGCATCCGAAACCATTCTTCTCCGCTTGAAAAGCTAACGCTGGGCATCCACCAGCGGCCTCGTTGTCGCCAAAATGGACATGATGACTGTCCTGGACCTCGATGGCTCGCGCTGTCTTGGAGGCTGGCCCGTAACGGACTTCGGATGCGCCTAGAGACAGACCAGCCGGGCGGTCCACGACTAGTCTGGGTCTGACCAACCATCCCCGGAAGCCGGTGCTGGTCTGCCCGACGATTGGGTTGCCGAGCTGGGCGGATAGTTCGGTGTGCACCGAGTCTCGCAGCGTGGTTGGCGTGGTCGTCTGCGTCGTGCGTGGCTGCTCGGGCGTGAGGTCGTCACGGATACCAGTAGACATGCTGAACAGGGCGTTCGCGGTTGCGCGTGGAAGCCCGGCATCGATGTAGCCCTGCAGCATGATGCTATAGTCCACGCGTTTGACGGTCACTTGTTTGTTGAGTTCTCTGTGCTGAGCACTGCTGCGACTTGGCTCCATGTGAAGTCTTCCGGGCCGTGTATGGACTGGATTCGTCGACCGTGCCAAGAGGTGCTGAGGAGGGTCGGCGCGGCAACTTTACGACCCGGGCGAGTGGGAAGTCGAGTGACAGGACTGTGCGCAGGGCGCAGGAGCGGATCGAGTCAAGGGTCATGAGTAGGTTGGTGAAGAAGTAGTCGCAACGCAGATGTATGACATGGGAGGCTGCCGAGTTGAGGGAGACTTTGGTCGCAGCGAGACCCTCGATCTCTCCCAGGCCGTGGCGCTTCTCGGCCCCGACGTTGCTTTGCATGACGACTCGCGGCGTGGAGTTTCGGGTGACTGCAATGCGCATCGGAATTCCTTGTGGTTGTTTTCGTCAACGCTAGGAGTAGATGCGGCCAGATTTTGGCCGTATCTGTTTGAACGATGGTGAGATGGAGACTTCCAAATTGTGCCTGCTACTGCTGCTGGCATCGCTGAGCATTGGAATGGCATGGACGGTCGCCGAGTTGGCCAGCCGGCTCGGCGTCACCTAGCGCACAGTCCGGCGCGATAGCGGAAAACTCCGCGTACTTGGCTACGACGTGTACGCAAGACTTGGTCTAGGTGAGGCCTACGAACTGCTTCCGAGCGTTAAGATTCCGCCGTTGCTGCTGGATGCTTATGAGGTCACCACGTTGGTCACCGGGCTCCCGCTTGAGGCCGAGATGCCTGATGATCCTATGCTAGCCGAAGCTAGAGCGTATCCTCCCGGGAATGCTGTGCCGCAGGGCCTTGGTAACCGCGATGTCGACCGAGAAAAACCAGCGTGCCTCGACCTCCCCCGAGCCTGCGGCCGCAATTCGGAAGGATCACTGACGCCGTCGCGAGCGAATCGCGACTGAGCTTTGCCTACAAAGACAAGGGCGGTCGGCCATCGGCTCGAGTTGTCGAACCCGTCCGGAACATGTTTCGTGAACAACAGTGGTACCTCGTGGCCTACGACAATCATCGAGACGACTGGCGCTTGGTCCGGATCGACGGCATGTCTGCACCCGAGCCGCATTAAGCACGGAACTTCACTTTTCACGAGCATCGAAGAGCGGCTCGCCACAGATTTTTAGACGCTCCCAGACGCAAAGGGAGCCTAGCGCGACGAGCCGCGAGTCAGGCGCACTGCGCTCACGCTATTGATAAGCTTGAAGCCTCAAGGTTCTGAGGATAGCGGCGGACTCGGATGATCGTCAGGATCATGGGGCGTAGATACGAAACCAGCGAGGAGCCGAGCCGGTGATGGTACGAGACATGGGGACTTGGCGGCCCGTCGGGATCGATTCGAACCTCGAACGGGGTCCGAACAACATCCCGGCCGTGCCGCATCACGGTGGCCATTTGGAGTTGCTTCCTTTCAAGTGCCTGGCCTGGCAGGATTTTGAGAGCCTACAGTGGCGGATTCTCCGGGATGTCGAGGGAATGCGGCACGCTCAGTTTTATGGTGACCCGGGACAGGCTCAACTTGGACTCGACATCGTTGCGGTGGCCGCAGACGACTCCGGTGTTGCGCTTCAGAGTAAACGCGTCAGACAGTTTGGGCCTGCGGAGATAAGCGCCGCTGTCGAGGCGCTCCGGAAGACGACGCGGCCCTTTGACGTGTCTCGTTTCATACTCGGTGTCAGCCGCGAAGTCCGAACCACTGCGGCCATCGACCGGTTCAAGGAGCTACAAAAGGAACTCGCGCCAATCCAGTTCGAACTGTGGGACCAACGCGAGCTCTCTCATAAGCTCAAAAGAGCACCGGAGATCGTCATCGATTACTTCGGCAAAGACATTGCCGAGATATTCTGCGAGCCGTTTAAGATCGTTCCCCGTGTCGTACCTGCCCCTGACGTGGTTGCCGTGCGTCAGGCAATCGCTCGAACCCCTGAAGAGACCACCGGAGCCGGCGAGAAGATAGCCCAAGCGAAAGATCAGATCGATGTCGATCCGGAAGCTGCACTCGCGCTGGTCATAGAAGCACAGGACACCCTAGTCAAAGCGGGGTTTTCGGGTCATGCTGCCCAACACGAGGCGCTTCGCGCCTCACTTTTGGTTAAGGTCGGACATGGCGCTGAAGCGATCCGAAGGCGTCTCGACCAGCTATGGCTTGCCCTCGATTATGGACACACGACATCGGCCGATATTGCCAAACACGACATCAGCAAACTCGCCGAGCAGGTCGACAGCAAAGCTGCGCGAGATCACCAGATAGTCGCCGAGCGGGCTGTCCATTTGTACAGCAATCCGCTTGGGGCCGTTCCTAGCCTCGCTGATCTCCTTGTCGGGGACATCCTCGATCGTGCTCGTCTGGCAACTCTGGCGGGGGAGACGGCGTTGGCGGTCGGCAACCACGAATGGCTGAAGGAAAGCGCCTGCCAGATAGGCGACCTCGCAGATGATCTCCCTGCCGATACGCAGAACGCCACGCTACGAATCCGGTTGCGCATTCTTGCCGCCGAAGGCTCCGACGTATGGGCTCCTGTCCTAGGTGATACCCGCGCGCTAAAGCTTGGCTACGACCTCGGCGCGCTGGTTCAAGCCCGGTACGCGAGACATCTTGCGTTCAATCAAAAGTTCGAGGAGGCCGACGCGTCCTGGGACGAGGCGGCAGGCAATGCCTGCCTTGCACGATGTTGGGCTGATGCCTCGCGCTGGGTCTTTTGCCGCCGTGCCTTCCGCGGTCGCTGGCGGCCTCTCACCTCCGACGAACTGCTCCCGGTACAGACTGCCTTGTCGGCACAGGGGCCTAGCCTCACCGTTGTAACACGTGATGAAGACGCACTCGAATACGCATACAGCAAGCTAGCTGACAACAGACTCCGGCCAGCTGCCGTTGCCGCACAACGCGTCCTTCGAGACGCCGTTGTTTTGAGCGACTGGGAAGGCGAGCGTCGAGCTCGACGCCTTCTTGCCGATGTGCTCTCCGCTTCCGGGGAACACTTGATGGCCGCGAACCACCTAGTCCTCGCGGGAGAGGTCGATGCTCTCAAACGGCTCGGAACAGAACAAACCACCCAGTTCCTCGACGTGACATCGCACCTCAACGCTAAGTCGTGGTGGATAGCGGGCGCCGCATACCGACTCATCACTGCTCAAGCAGACTTGGTCCCCGACGACTTGGTCCCGGTCATCGCCGGTCACGCACTCGCCGACCTTGAAGCAGCCGAGAAGGATGCCCTCGTCGATCTTTCGGCATTCGCGGGCTCGCGCTACCTCGGCGCTATTGCTGCACTCGCCGGCATCTCAGAACGTCTTACCGACGACCAAGCCGACAAGTTGCTGACGTACTTCGAGGCTCAGCCCCCCGTCGAACCAAATCACTACCGCTACCACGACGAAGACGAAGCCAAGGCCGTCGCAGGGATCCTCACCACGCACCCAGAGCTGAGCCCCCGAGCCCTAAAGCATCTGGTTGTCTTGCTAAGTAGATCTCAATCCTCCCGCACGCCACAAACTTACGAGGCAGTCACTGACCGAATCGCACAGGCGCGCCCGCTTCTTCAAGAGTTGGCAGAAGCGGACAACAACTGGGCGCGGGAACTTCTGGAGTCTGAGGAACCAGAGAAGGCGTCCAGTGCGCAGATCCAGGAAGCACGCGCCCGGCTTGAGAAACCTCTCGTGCACACCCCGGGTGTCTTCACCATCGGTTCCGGCTCGGGTTCAGTGTCAGACTCTGTCCTCGTACGGATCCTTCCGGCGCGCGACCAGGAGGCAGCTCTGGACCAGCTCCTCGAACGCAGCAGCGACCGCTATGTGTCGGCCCCCGATCGTGCTAGCTATCTGATAGCCGCATCGAACTTGCGACCGCCGACTGACAGAGAGAAGCAGGTTGAGTTCCTCAATCGTGCACTCGCTTTAGTGCTCTCGCCGCCCGAGTCTGTTGCGGATGCGCTGGATGCTCCCTATCACCACTCCTTGGGCGCCTTTCGGATCAATCTCCGCCGAGACACCCGAGGCGAAGCCGCCCATCTGGCTTCCACATTGGCACGTACCCGGCAGGACAAAGAACGGGCCCGAACAGCCGTCCTTGGACTAATCGGCGACGAATCAGTCTCAGAACTTTGGGCGACCCGAGCCCTGCAGCGTCTGGGTGACACCATGGCTCCCGATCTTGGATTCCTGAGCGGCCAGAATTGGGCGTTGAGATCATTCAGCGCCATCCTGTGGTCCAAGACCACAGAACCTGAATCGGTTGGGTACCGCTTGGCCGCTGATACCGATGTCCGGGTCCGCCGGGTTCTGGCCCAGCATTTGGTTGAAAGCCAAGATCACGAGGACGCAGGCACCTTGGTCGTGCCGTCGAGCGGCGCGTCGGCAGCCGCACGACGCCGCGATGCTCGTGCCGCGATCCTCAGCCTCCTGCGTGAGGACCCCTGTTTCAGCGTCCGTGCAGCGGCTACTGCGACGAAGTCAACCGCATCGAAATAGCCCTTCGAACTCTACCTACGTTCCCGGGTTCGCGGAGCGTAGTCTGGTTGTGTTCTGGTAGGCAGCAGAATTCTAAGCGGACACCGAATGGGATAGTGGTGCGACAGCTAGCTTCCTCTTATGACCTATAGCCAAGTTGGCGGCGAGAGTCTTTGCGTTCGATTTCGACTTGAAACTACGGCGTCTCTGCGGTTATGGAGTTCGCTCACACCGTCCGGTTCGGCGTGTAGTGCACGGGGAAAGGTTACCCGTCGGTGTGTGGGTTCGCGGGGTAGACTTGTGTCTGCAACCGGGGTGTGTTTTCCATCTGGCGACGAGTGGCAGAAACTGCCCCAGGTGTGGGATTCGGTGCGACGACGTGTCGACTCCGGCGCCCCGCCCGGAAGTTACCTCCTCACCGGATCCGCCACGCCGACGGACGCCGCCGGAACCCACAGCGGGGCGGGACGGATCCTGTCGCTGCGGATGCGTCCCATGGCGTTGCCGGAACGCGGACGTGCCACACCGACGGTGTCGCTGGCGCGGCTCCTCGAGGGCGGTCGCGATCCGGTGGGCGGGGACAGCGGATACGGGCTCACCGATTACGCCGACGCGATCGTCGCCAGCGGATTCCCCGGGATCATGAACGCGCCGCCGCGCCTGCGCCGGGGACTGCTGGACGCCTACCTGCAACGCATCATCGACCGCGACCTGCCCGACCACGGCTTCGCGGTGCGACGCCCGGAGACGCTGCGTCGCTGGCTCGCGGCCTACGCCGCGGCGTCCTCGACCACCACCTTCTACTCGCGGATGCTGGATGCCACCGCCGGAGGCGACGGGGCGCAGCCGGCCCACACCACGACCATCGTGTACCGGGACCTCCTCACCCGCCTGTGGATACTGGATCCGGTGCCCGGCTGGCTTCCCGCGAACAACCCGATCCGGCGGCTCCAGCAGGCCCCCAAACACCAACTCGCCGACCCCGCCCTGGCGGCCCGGCTGCTGGGTCTGTCATCGTCCTCCCTGCTCAACGCGTCGGGAGCACACATGATGGGGCCGCTGTTCGAGTCGCTCGCGACGCTGACGGTGCGCGTCGCGGCGCAGGCCGCCGAGGCGCGGGTGTACCACATGCGCACCCAGGGCGGACGACACGAGGTGGACCTCGTCGTCGAAGGAGTGGACGGGCAGATCGTGGGCATCGAGGTGAAACTCGCGGCCGCGGTGGGCGATTCGGACGTGAAGCATCTCATCTGGCTGCGCGACCAGATCCCCGACCGGGTGGCCGACCTGGTGATCGTCACGACGGGCAAGGCCGCCTACCGACGTCCCGACGGGGTGGCGGTGGTGCCGCTGGCCCTCCTCGGTCCGTAGGGCGGGCCGGATGTCTCGAGGTGCTCTAGCTTCCGTCTTCTGGCTCCGGGACGCGCAGCACTCGCCAGGCTTCTCCTTCCAGGACGTCGAGGCCTGTGGGGGTCCAGCTGGCGTAGCTCTCCACCCCGGGGATGCGGGGTCGCACGGAGATGAAGGCGCGTTCCAGGGTGCCGTCGAGGTGGGAGATCCGGATCAGTCCCGAGGCGTCGGCGGTGGCGATGAGATCGCCGTCAGGGTGCCATGCGACCCCGGTCACGGCGCGGGCGTGGTCGGTGATGGTGGTGATGGGCTCTGCGGTGTGGGGGTTCCAGATGATGCAGGTGCGGTCGTTGCTGCTGGTGGCGACGCGGGTGCCGTTGGGGCTCCAGGCGACCCCTGTTACTGCGGCGGTGTGTCCGGTGAGGGTGAGGAGCCTCTCCCGGGTGTCGGGCTGCCAGATGATGCAGGTTCCGTCGCTGCTGGCTGTGGCGATGCGGGTGCCGTCGGGGCTCCAGGCGACTCCGTTCACGGCGGCGGTGTGGCCGGTGAGGGTGAGGATCTTCTTCCTGGTGGCGGGCTGCCAGATGATGCAGGTCCCGTCGCCGTTGGTGGTGGCGAGGAGTTTCCCCGAGGGATGCCAGGCGACAGCACTCTTGGTGTCGTCAAGCACGTGTGTGGTGCCGGTATCGGTGAGAGTGGCGACGTCCTGGCCCGTGTCGGGATTCCAGACGGTGCATCTCCCGCCAGTGCTGGCGACGGCGATGAGGTCACCCACGGGATGCCAGGCAACCCCCTGTGGGAAACCGATGCGGCTAGTGAGGGTGATGAGCAATTGTCCGGTCGTGGCGTCCCGGATGGTGCAGGCCTTGTCGTTGTGGATGGTTGCGATGCGGGTGCCGTCGGGGCTCCACGCGGGATTGCCCACCAGGTTGGTGTGAGCGGTGTGGGTGGCCGTGGGGCGGCCGCTGACCGGGTCCCAGACGGTGTATGCCTCGGCCCAGTCGGGGATGACGGCCAGGCGGGTTCCGTCCGGACTCCAGTCGATCCCGTCCACCCAGTCGGTGCGGCTGGAGAGCGTGGTGACTCTTTCCCCGGTGTCGGGGTTCCAGATGATGCAGGCCCCGTTGCTGTCAACGGTCGCGACGCGGGTGCCGTCGGGGCTCCAGGCGACCCCGTGCACGAATGTTATCCCGGTCGCGAACCGGAGCACTAGGGTGGCGATCGCTTCTCCTGTGTCCGGATTCCAGACCGCGCAGGTTCCGTTGTCGCTGGCGGTCGCGACCCGGGTGCCGTCGGGACTCCACGCCACCCCGAGCGCCCATTCGGTGTGATCGACGAACGAGATGACGGGTTGCCCTGCGTCGGGATCCCAGACGATGCAGGCGTCGTCCCAGCCGGCGGTGACCAGACGACTGCCGTCAGGACTCCACGCGACCCCGTACACCGCGTCCTCAACCCCGAAGCGGTCATGTCCGGTGAGGGTGAGGATCCTCTCTGCGGTGTCGGGGTTCCAGATGATGCAGGTCCCATCGTTGCTGGCGGTCGCGATGCGGGTGCCATCAGGGTGCCAGGCGACCCCGTTCACGTGGTAGGCGTGGCCGGTGAGAGTCGTGACCGGGCGGCCCGTCGCCGAATCCCAGACGATGCCGGTCTCATCCCAGCTGACGGTGACCAGACGGGTGCCGTCGGGGTGCCAGGCGACACCCGTCACGGCGTCGGTGTGACCGGTGAGAGTGAGGAGTCTTTCTGCGGTGTCAGGGTTCCAGATGATGCAGGTTCTGTCGTGGCTGACGGTCGCCAGACGCTTGTCGTCCGGACTCCAGGCGACCCTGACCACGGCGTCGGTGTGACCGATGAGCGTGGCGACGGGTTCACCGGTGTGAGGATTCCAGATGACGCACGTGTGGTCGTCGCCGACGGTGGCCAGGAGACTGCCATCAGAACTCCACGCCACTCCGTTCAGGGGGCCGGTGTGTCCGGTGCACAGACCTTTGATCACGACATCACCCTCGCGGCCCGGATCGGTGACGTACTCACCAGATTCACGGTCATTCGTGCGGCGTGGAACATTGCGCGTCTCGGGTGGGGGAGTGCCCATCGTCTCACCTCCTGCAGGCGATGATAGTTCCCGTCGCGACAGGGCAATCCACGCTGACGCGTCTCGCATGAGGTGAAGTCGAGAGCTCTTTTTCAGTGAATTCCCCTCGGATGATTGGGTTCACCAGGCCGAGTTTCTTGATGTGCGAGAAATCTTTGTCAGCCTGTTCCAGCGACGGCGCGGGTTCTCGCGAAGCGCTCCGTGGGGCTTCTTTCCGAGCCCTTGTTGGATTTTCTCCGCGGTTATCGCGCAGCTGGTGAGTTCTTGAACTGGTAGGCCTCGACCCATGAGAGGACTGATGCGTCAGGTGCCTGTCTCATGGAGTTCGGAGACGATGTTGGTGTCAGCGATGATCACGAGAATGTGGCATCCTGCGGCGGATCGGTGCGATCGGGCGGTTCGATGTCCACGCCTCCGGCCTCGGAAGACTCGCGGCGCACCGCCATGGGGGTGCTCTCATCGGGCAGTCCCACTGCCGCGTCAAGGATCGCCCGGACCTCGGCTTCAACGGATCGACCGTTCTCGGCGGCTTGGCGTAGCAGGCGGGCGTGGGTGCGTTCACTCAGCCGCGGGATCGTCAACGTGCTCATCAGGTCACCTCCTGGCAGCAATGTTACTTTCCGTCGCTCAAGGGGTTCGCCCGCCGGTGGAGCCGGGAATCATCCGAGGCGCCAGGACCCGACCTCGAGTTGGCCGTGGCTGTTGCTGCCGGTCGCCACGACCGTACCGTCGGCGCGAAGCCCCACGGTGGAGCTTGTCAAGTTGTTTGTGTAAATGGTTGGGTTTAGTTGGTTTGGGGGAATCG
>ERZ772874.1276-NODE-1276-length-13215-cov-3.370365_pt1 | contig 13215 bp, 8 predicted proteins | sample MGYA00580586_ERZ772874 | MGnify/ENA primary metagenome ERZ772874 (study PRJEB29015, sample SAMEA2737952) | human oral metagenome | biome: human oral; feature: human-associated habitat; material: dental | place: China | collected 2154 ... | reverse complement strand
CGAACAGCAACGCACTGAAGGTTAATAGCGTCCAAAGCCCAAGTAGAAGAAATAACGTGGCACCAAAGCCAATACCTGCAGAAGTGAGCGGCATCGCCAGCATGCCTGCGCCAATCATTGTACCTGCTACGAGCAGTGTACTTCCCACAGTTTTGTTCATAGATATCCCTTATGTGTATTTAAAAGTTTACATTGATTGTATTTTAAGTTTTACATTTTGTAAAATAAATAACGTGATATAACTCACAAAATGTTAATTTTCTCTGAAATTTATGGGGAGGATTGAGTATATTTACCTTCTGATGATTTGTTGCTTTAAGGTGTTTTATGTTTATTTTCAAACTCTTTATACTCATACGTTAACATCACGCTACAACATCATGGCGTTTTACTATTTATATCGCTCTTTAAGGTGCGGTAAAAACACGCGAATTTTTTATTGGCTTAGATTGAATGGCAGGTTGTTTCAATATTTCCCGATTTGTTGTTATTTGCCGGTTGATTGCCGGCAATGTGCCATATAACAGATATGCGAACAACACCACAATATGTCCTTTTTCTTTTGGTTTGTTTTATGTGTTATAAGAAAACTCTTGCAGATTAGGAGTTTTGTAATAAATTGTTTACAGTTGAACTGCAAGAAAGTAGCAGTTATTTCGAAGTCAGGATGTTCATAATAGTGAGGTATTTACCTGTTTTTTGGTGCAAAGCGATGCACCGCTCAACCTCAATTCATTATTTGATACGTAAGAAGAATTAGATACCAAGAAATATTAATTTGGCTTGATAGAAAGAGGTAGCAATAATACTGTACATTGATTGCAAAATGAGTAACATAGGCTTTCGCCCTTTGGGGATGAGATTTATGAAATAGTATTTTTTGTTGTATTTTTTGCTTGTAATCCATCCGGATCGTTAGGTGTTTTCTAGTTAATATCCGATATTTTTACTTGGTTAATAGGCTTTTATATATTTTTGGGGTAAAATTCAGCATAGTTAACACTTTGATAATTTAGCGATTTTCAACTTGAGGACAAGTGTATGTTAAGCACTCTTTTAAGAACCGGCGATATTAAAGATTACACCGCGCTAGGGCAAGACGGGCAGGCCGTCTATTCCGTGGCGTCGCAACTGCGCGATACGATTCGGTTAAAGCGCGGACGCGTGTTTTCCGATTATTTGGCGATTCCGCAGCGCAATGACCAAGGCAGCAAAATCGATTGGTATGTGCCTTTCGAATCGGAACGCGCCGACGGTAAATATATGATCATTCCTTGGTCGTCCGCCACGGAACAAGAACGCCAACAAGCCTTGAGCGAATTAAAAGTGTTTGAACGCAACATGGCGGATTTAGGCTTGGAAATGAGTAAACAAGCCAACTTAAAAGGCGACCAACTGCTATTTTCCCGCTTATTATGGGCGGAACCGAACAATCCCGATTCTGCCGAAAACCTCAAAGCCTTGCGCTTTCCGAATCCCGAACACGTCTATTTGGTGAATAATCGCCCGGTCATTACCTTTTGGGGCTTTATTGAAAAGAACACTAATTTACACGGCGATCCTTTCTTAAGTTTAAAACCTGCCGCGCCGTTGGTGGCCGCCGCACCGATTCCTGAAGCCGCGCCTGCTGCACCGAAGAAAAAATTATCGTGGTTGTGGTGGTTGCTGCCGTTGTTATTGTTGCTTGCGTTGTTATTGTGTTATTGGTTAGGTTATTTTAATTCCTCTAGCAAGAAGATTGAATTAGATCCACTAGCGAAGCATGAAGTACAAAAAACAGAGAAAAAATCCACCGCACTTTCAGAAGATAAAAAACTGGAAGAGAAAAAAGCCCCGGTAGTTGATGATAAAAAAGAGCGAATTTTTAATGTCAATGGCGCATCGTATCGCTATGTAAATGGCCAATGGATTGATTCAAACGGCGCGGTGGTTTCTGATAACGGTTTGGTGAGCAAATTAGAGCAAGCCGCCGAAGTAAATGCGACCGACAACATCACGGCAACCGACAACACCGCTTTGCAAACCGACGCTAACGTGGATAATAAAACGGCGTTAACCAACCCGCAGGATCCGAATGCCTTAGGCAAAGACGAGGCAGCGAAAAACGAGATGAATCCGAATGAGCAGGCATTGCCGCCGGTCGATCCGAATTTGAACGGCAAAGACAAAAACGGCGTTGAGCCGAATCAGCCGGCCGATAAAGATAACAAAGTCAATCCGAATGATCCGAAAGCCAATGATCCAAAGGCTAACGACCCGAAAGCCAATGATCCAAAAGCGAGCGATCCGAAAGCCAATGACCCGACGGCCAATACCACGCAGCAAAAACTGCAAATTCCGGAAAAAAGCCTACAAGAAGGCAAAGTGGATTTCTTAAACGGCGCGTGGAATGCGGGCGGCGGTATTCAAGATAAAACCACCGGTAAACCGATGCGCTTGAGCTATAACTTTGACGACAAAGGTAAAGGTCAAGTCACGTTGCAACGTGGCGACGGCGTGAAATGTGTGGGCGATGTGAACGCTAACGTAAGCGGCGGCGGGTTAACCATCTCCAACAAAAACGTGGCGAGCTGTAGCGACGGCACCACTTATCAACTGCCGGAAATCAACTGTAAACCGAATAGCGCGTCGGCGGATTGTAACGGTTCTTACGGCGATAACCGCTTCCCGATTACCATTAAGAAATAAGTTTTAACGAGATGAAAGAGAGATAGCACATGTTTCCCGAGTTACATAATTTTGGTAAAGAACTTTCGTTAGTCATGAATAGCGGCGTGCAATTCATTGATTTTGCCTTGACGATTAATTGGAAAGACAAAGAATGGCGCGAGAAAGGCAACGGCAATTTTGTTTCTTCTGCGGTGAACGGGCCGTTACGCCGTTTAATCGCCGATAAAAACGGCGAGGGGTTTTGCGATCCGAGCCGTCCCGGCATTTTAGTGCGTACCGAGCAGGAAATCAGCGTCGAACAATCCTTTAAACTGTTTGACGGCGTGTGGTTGCCGATTCCTGTGTTAAGAACCGTGCCGCCGGATCGTTTTGACGAAGGCCCGTATAACTGGGCGCGGGTGCGAATCGTCGAATTGGCGGAAGGCGCCGATCCGGAAGGGCACACCCACCGCGTGACGTTTGCCTTTGATACCAAAATTTTCCCTAACAGCCAAGACACCGCGTATTTGGCGCCGACCAGTGAAGACGTGCGTTCCGGCGTGTTATTCGGCTTGGCGCATCAATCGGATCAAATGTCGTGGTTCTTGGATTTTAACTGGGTTAATAACTGGTTGTTGGAATTATTTAAAGAACTCGCGCCGGAGCCGAAACGCCTGAAAATTCACCCGGAAGATTTGCTACAGGAAGTGGAACGCAAAGCGCATCAAGGGCATTATTTGAATATTTTGGCGATCTTGGGCGCCGAAGTGGCGTTGCCGAGAATTAAAGTGGTTTCCAATAAAACCGATGACATCGTGAAAGCGATTCCGGTGGACATGGTGTTAGATGTGGGCAATTCACGCACGTGCGGTATTTTGATCGAAGATCACGTGCAGGAAAAAGACGGCCTGAAAAAACGTTATGAATTGGAGTTGCGCGATTTAACCAATCCGGAACGTGTTTACACTGAGCCGTTTGAAAGTCGTGTTGAATTTGCGCAGGCCTTTTTTGGCAAAGATCATTGGTCGCTACAAAGTGGACGTCGTGATGCTTTCCAATGGCCAACCATTGCACGTGTAGGTAAAGAAGCAGGGCGTTTGGCAAGTCGTCGTAACGGTAATGAAGGTTCTACCGGGTTATCAAGCCCGAAACGCTATTTGTGGGATTTGGACAAATACGAACAAATGTGGCGTTTCAATTCTGCTTATGTAAAAACTGATCACGAGCCTTACGCCACTGCCGAGCCACTTTCCGGATTAATCAACGAATACGGCGAAGCCTTACATATTTTGCGTGATGATGTTGAAGAAGAATTCGAGCGTAAAATGCCGGTGTTCCAACCGAAATATTCCCGTAGTTCTTTGATGACATTTATGTTGTCAGAGGTGCTAATGCACGCATTAATGCAAATTAACAGTCCGGCACAACGTGCTAAATTAGAGCATTCCCGTACGCCGCGCTTCTTACGTTCTATTATTCTGACCATTCCACCTGCAATGCCGAAACCTGAACGGGAAATTTTTAAAAATGCTATGTATCAAGCTATTGGCTTGGTTTGGAAGAGCTTGGGATGGGATAAATCGGACGATAACGTTGATTTCTCTACCGAAGAAGGGCGTGAAAAATACTGGCCGATGTTGCCGGAAGTGCATATCCAATGGGACGAAGCCACTTGCGGGCAAATCGTGTATTTATTTAACGAAACGCAAAACAATTACGGCGGACGCCCGGAAGAATTTTTCGCCGCCTTGGCGCGCCCCGACAAAAACGGTAAAGAAAACGCCATCACTATTGCCAGTGTCGATATTGGCGGCGGCACCACGGATTTGGTGATCAATAAATATAAAATGGATTACGGCGAAAACAGCAATACCAATAGCAGTAATGCTTATATCGAGCCGGAACAACTGTTCCGAGATGGTTTCAAGGTGGCCGGGGATGACATTTTGTTGGACATTATTCGCAATATTGTTGTTCCTGCGCTCAGTAATGGCCTAAAACAAGAGGGTTTACGCGATCCTGAACCTATTTTGGCACAATATATCGGCTCCCAAACCTTAAAAGTGCAAGATGCATTATTACGTCAACAACTGACCTTGCAAGTGTTTAGTCCGATCGGTTTGCGTATTTTAAAAGAATATGAAGAATTTGATCCGTTTAGCACAGAAAATAGCTTAGCCGGTGCAACTTTCCGTAGTCTACTGGCTCAAGTAGATGAGCCGACAGAAAGTGTGTTGAATTATATTAATACACCAATTGCCCGTGAATTAGGTAATCCAGACTTCAATATCTTAGACCTGCCGATTCATGTGGATTTAGGCGCTATTCATAAGTTATTCATTCGTGGGTATTTTGATATTTGTAAAACCTTTAATGCCTTATGTGAAATTATCAATTTATACCAATGTGACGTGTTATTGTTAACCGGCCGTCCTTCCCGTCTTCCAGGGGTGCAAAGTTTCTTCCGTAGCCGCTTGCCATTGCCTGTGGGACGAATTATGCCGTTGCATCATTATCGCACCGGTAACTGGTACCCGTTCCATAAACAAGGACGCATTGATGATCCAAAAACTACAGCGGCAGTAGGCGCTATGCTGTGTTTCTTAAGTAATAATATGCGTTTGCCGAATTTCTATTTCCGTGCGGCATCCATGCATTCTTATTCTACTATTCGCTATATCGGTTTGTTGGATAACAACAACGTGATTAAAGACAGTAACTTATATTATTCTGAAATTGATTTAGATAATGAAGATTATGATTTCCCGGATACGGAATTTGAAGTACGTGGTGCAATGCGTATCGGTTTCCGTCAGCTAAACGTAGAACGTTGGGTAGCGTCACCGATTTATTTGTTGACCATTGAAAACGATGAAATTAAGCGACGTTTAGCCATTGATGGTACGGTTTTAAAAGTGGTGCTTGGCGTGAAAAACAAGAGCAGTTTAAGCAATAGCCAAGAAAGTGCGGAGAATTTTTACATTAAATCTGTTTCCGCCTCTGATGGACGTTCCTGCCGCCGTAATGAAGATATTAAATTGACCTTAAATACAATGGTTGATGCGGGTTTAGGCGAAACTCAATATTGGTTAGATAGTGGATGTGTGAAAAGATGAGTGTAGAAAATCAATTAGCGCAAGCATGGCAAAATATTTTTGATGGTTCCCAACAGGCGATTGATTGGGTTAGTCAAGTTCGCCCGAATGTCGCCCGTTTAAATAATGAAGCCGATGGACTCATTTTGGAATTACGCCGCTTGCGTAATACCGCAAAACGTCTTGGTGCGGTGTCTGAACGTCCGATGACAACAGGCTTTTTTGGGTTATCCCAAGCAGGTAAATCCTTTTTAATTTCAGCGTTGGCCGCTGATGCTAACGGCAATTTAGAAACGCTTTTTGATGGTCGTAAATTAGACTTTATTAAGCACGTTAACCCACCGGGTGGCGGTAAAGAAGCCACTGGTTTGGTGACCCGTTTTAGTCGTACGGCAAAAGGAGGTATTCAAGGCTATCCGCTCGAACTTCGATTGTTCCATGAAATTGAAATTGCCAAATTATTGGTGAATTCTTATTTCAATGATTTTGATAAGGAAAAAGTTGATTACAAACTGGAACAACAAAACGTCAATGCGCTATTAAGACGTATGACGGCAAAAATGTCAGCGCAGCGTGTGGCCGGTGTAACGGAAGATGATGTGGTGGATTTGCAAGATTACGCCACGGAAAGCTTTGGAAAATCCTTAGCCATGTTGCAAGGGGGGTATTGGGCGAAGGCTACTTTAATTGCCCCTTATTTGAGCATTAATGATCGCGCCCAGTTGTTCTCTATTTTATGGGGAGAAGAAGCGGATTTAAGTGCGATTTATGTTCAATTTGCACAAACTTTGGCTGCTTTAGGCAATGCAGATCGTGTTTATGCGCCGCTAAGTGCTGTGGTAAAAGAAGTTAACGGCGAGCTATCCCAAGCGGATAGTATTATGAACGTGGATATGTTGGAGCGATTGAATACGGATAAAGACGAATTGCTTGAGGTGCGCCCTTATTTTTCGGAAGACAATATTGGCGAACCGGTAAAAATTTCTCTCGCACAATTGACCGCACTTACAGCTGAACTTGTGTTTCCGTTAATGAACCCAACCCGCGTGCCGGCAGTGGAAAGTGTGGATTTATTAGACTTCCCGGGCTATCGCGGCCGTTTGGCGATTTCAAGCCTTAAAGAAATTCAGGAAGGCAATCCGGTTTCCCAGTTAATTTTGCGCGGCAAAGTGGCGTATTTGTTTGAGCGTTACACTGACAGCCAGGAAATGAATTTATTGATCGTGTGTACGCCATCCGATAAACAATCCGATGTTAACAGCGTAGGCCCTGTGCTTGAACGCTGGATTAATAAAACCCAAGGTGATACGCCGGAGGCCCGCTCACAACGGAAACCGGGTTTGTTATGGGCGATTACTATGTTTGATAAACGAATTAGTGCTGATCTGACCAAAGATGAAAATATGTTGAAAATCAGCTGGGGTTCCGGCGGGTTGTTGAAACAAACCATTTTGGAGCGTTTTGGTAATTATCCATGGTTAAATGATTGGTCGAACGGCAAACCGTTTAACAATACTTTCTTAGTGCGTAAACCGGGCTTTAAAGTGTCTTTCCTAGATGTAGAAGACGGGCAGGAATTACGTGTGCGTCCAAATGAAAGTGCGCAATTGGATTTGTTACGTCGCACATTTGCCGACGATCCGGATATTCAAAAACACATTGCCAATCCTCAAGAGGCTTGGGATGGCATGATGTTGTTAAATGATGGTGGGATGCAACGGATCAGCGATTATTTAAAAACAGTGGCGATGCCGCAAGTGAAGCAAAAGCGTATTGCAGAACAGTTAAATCATGCGATTCAACATATCATCGAAAACCGTTTTGCCAGTTGGTATCAAAGCGATGGTGCGGAAGAAGTGCAGCGTAAACAACAGCTGGCTAAATTGGTCATTGGCGAATTACAAAAAAGCGCATTAATTGTGGGTGAGTTTTTACGTAGCCTTCAATTACCGGAAGAAACCATTCATTCTTTATATTTTGCCGACAATGACGATGATTTGTTATCGCCTTCTGCCAAAGATTCCGATGAGGCAAATAAATCCAATGCATTCGCTTCCGGTTTTGGCTTCGATGACGGCTTTGATTTGTTTGATGAGCCACAAAGTGCGGTCAAAAATCCCAACGTTTCGGAAGAGAAATTGCCGGAATCCCGTTTTGCCCAAGCGGTGTTTAAAGCGTGGATTGAACATTTACGGGGTATTTCTATGGATCCGCGCAATACACGATTTTATCCGTTCTCGGCACAATGTATTGAAGGCATTGTGGGCGAATTGATTACCGGTGCAAACCGTCTTAATTTATTAAATCGCTTAACCAAAGTGATTAATCGTAACGAAGTGGGCGCCAGTAAGCGTGATCAAATCGTGGAACGTCAAGTATTCTCCGTGACCACTGAAATTGCCGATTTCCTTGCTTGGCTTGGATTTGATCAAATGCCTGTGGCGGAGCGCCCGGCAAGTCATGTGCGTGATGGGCAGATTTTTGAAATCGCTGAAGTGGAAAAAATCAATAATTTACCAAAATTGAGTAATTACACCGGAGATTACACCAAAAATTATCTCGCTGACTGGTTTATTGCCTTTATGGAATTCGCTCAAAGTAATGCAGGGCACAGTGCCGGACGTGAAATTGACGCCGTACAAAATGCGCGTTTAGGTGAAATTTTAAATGTCTTTAGAAACTCAGCGGTGGCGGAATAAACCGAAGGATAAGTTATGTTAAGAATTGAATTGAAAGCTGTACGTCCCGGATATGCGGAATTCATCGCAGGTAACTGGAAAGGTGGCGTTGAAAATATTGAAATCAGTGTGCAAAGGAGTCAGGACTCCTACTATTTTGCCGAAGGACAGCATTGGAATATTGAACCCGTTTGGTTGAAAGTCAGTGAGCAATTAACCTTACAAGATAACGTGCTAAGCGGCATACTTGGCCCTTGGTTAATTGATGCCTTGGTACAACAAAGCAGCACCATGCAATATCGTATGATGGTACGCGATGCCAATACAAAAGATATGGGTGTGTTAAAACTTTCCAATGACGTGTTAGCGTCTTCTGCCAGCGGCAATACAGCACGTGCAGATGATGTGCGCTCTATTGATAACACCGTGAATCATGTAGATGACCAAGTTTTGGTGAATATTCCCGATCCTGAGCCTGAACCGATTATTGACGAGATCAGATTGCTGCCGGAGGAAGAAATTATTATTGAACCGGTGGTGGAAGAACTGAAGGTTGTGCCTCCGCCTCAACCGGCTCCGAAAAAGAAAAGCAAACTTGGTTTGATTATTTTATTGCTTCTTTTATTGGGCATTGCCGGTGTAGCAGCTTATTACTTCTTGAATAAAAATAAAACGGAAGAAAAAGCGCAGTCCGCCGATGAATGTAGTTTAAGTCAAAATAAAAATGATGAATTAGCCTTTATTCAAAATTGTCTAAAAACCAAACCTGACAGCCAGCGCATTTTGGCCGTGATTAATCAGGCCAAAGCAGAAAACAAATGTGCTATCGCACAGCGTTTATATGCGAATCAGGCTCAGAGCGGAAATGCCGACATTGCTTTGGCATACGCGAAAGAATATGAAGAAAATGCCAACAGCAGTTGTTTCAAAGCCGACAAAGGCACGGCCATTTATTGGTATGAAACCGCATTGGAGGCTAACCCGAATTTAGCCGAGGCCAAACAACGTTTAGCGGAATTGAAAAAATGATGAAGTCTTTTAAAGTCACCTCAATTGTTTTATTAATGGGATTTATGGCAAATGCCGCATTGGCGGATGAGCCGTTAAAACAGGAAGGTAAGAAAACACTTTATCAACGGGTGTTAAGTACGCCAAGTTGCCAATTGGTCGATAACGCGGGTGCAACGGCAGGTAAAAAACAGCCTGCTTTTTCCCGTTTTTATGTGTATCAGCGCCAAACTGCGAATGGTAAAGAATGGTTAAAAGTAGGGCCGGACAGCTTTGGTAAAACCATCGGTTGGTTAGATGCGGATTGTACAGTTGCATGGAATATGCAGATGACTTTGGCTTTTACCAACCCGATTGAACGCCAGCCTTTATTGTTCTTTAAGAGCAAGGAGGACATTGAAACCGTGGTGAATGCCGATGATGCGAAGAAAATTTTGGAGCCAATTCGTGCAGACTTAGCCAATAATAAAACACCACCACAAATTGTTGCGCAAGAGCCAAAAGAGTTTATTGATTTTCAAAAGAATTTCTATCTTCTTCCAATTCTACAAGGTGAAGAAGTCATGAACTCACAAGGTTTCTATGAACGTATTTTGGAAGTGGCGTCTGTGAGTAAAACGGCTCCGGTGATTCAACAGAAAACACAATCAAAAATAGATCCAAACGCCAATAAATCTGATCCACAAGTGTTGACCGGATTTAGTGCTGCTGTGGTGTTTGTGGTGGATGCCAGTATTTCCATGGACCCTTATATCAATCGTACCCGTGATGTAATTAAACAAGTTTCCGAACAAATTGAAAAAGAGAATTTAGGCAAACAGGTTAAATTTGGTTTGGTCGGGTTCCGTTCCAGTACCAAGGCAGTACCGGGATTGGAATACGTCTCTAAAATGTTTGTTGACCCAAGTACGGTGAAAGATACGCAAGATTTCTTGCAAAAAGCGGTTGAATTAAAACAGGCGAAAGTATCCAGTAAAGAGTTTAGCGAAGATTCATTTGCCGGTATTTCACAAGCATTAAATGAAATTAACTGGAACAATTTTGGTGGTCGCTACATTGTGTTGGTGACCGATGCGGGGGCATTAGACGGTAATAATCCATTATCCTCCACCGGAATGGATGCAAAACAATTGCGCTTAGAAGCACAACATCGTGGCGTGGCGATTTATACCTTGCACTTAAAAACTCCGGCTGGGGTAAAAAATCACGAACAGGCGAAAACCCAATATAGCGATTTATCTTTCAATAACTACTTGAACAAGCCCTTGTATTATGCGGTGAATGCCGGTGATGTGAATGAGTTTGGTGAAAAAGTCGGTGCTTTGGCTCGTGCCTTGACATCGCAAGTGAAATTGGCATACCAAGGGGAAAATGCTGCAGGTACGATCGTTGATGAGCCTAAGCAAGAAAAAGCCAAAACTGAAATTGAACAGGATGCGGAATTATTGGGCAAAGCAATGCAGTTGGCTTATTTAGGTGATAAAAATGGTGCCAAAGCCCCGCCGGTATTTAAAGCCTGGATTAGCGATAAAGATTTCCTTAAACCAACCATTCCGACGGCAGAAGCCCGCGTATTGATGACTAAAGCGCAATTAAGCGATTTAAGTGATGTGGTGAAAAAAATTGCCGATGCCGCGAATGAAGGGTTAATTTCACCGGATTCGATGTTTGCCCAATTACGTTCTGTTGCCGCGGCAATGGGACAAGACCCGAATAAATTAAAACAAGAAAACTCCACCAAACTGGGCGAGTTAGGCTTGTTAGGGGAGTATTTGGATGGCATTCCGTATAAAAGCCAAGTCACCGGATTGGACGAACAAATTTGGAAAGGCATGAGTGCCTTAGAGCAAGAAAAATTTATTCGTGACTTAAACAGCAAGTTACGTCATTACCGCGTGTTTAACGAGGACCAATCCCGCTGGATTTCTTTATCGGAAGGCAGCGATCCGCGCGATTACGTTTATCCTGTACCGCTTGAGGCGTTACCATAATTTATTCATTTACATAACAGGAAAAGTGCGGTGTTATTTATTGAAGAAATGGCGATTCGGCGTGGCCAAGGTAGCCAACAATTCAATGTGTTGCTGCCTAAACTTGAATTGAAAGATGGCGAGATTTTAGCCATTCAAGGTGCCAGTGGTTGTGGCAAAAGTACCTTGTTAGATCTGTTACTTGGTATTCATCGCCCTTTACAAGGCAATATTCAGCTGAATGACTCGATAGGTTTTGTCCCTCAATTTTTCAGTGCGCCTTTTGCCTATTCGGTATTGGATATTGTGCTAATGGGGCGTTCAAGCCATATTGCCACCTTTAGTAAGCCTAAACCACAAGATATTGAAGTGGCGTTACAAGCGTTAGCTGATTTACAGTTGCAGCATTTAGCCGATCAAGATTTTGCTTCACTTTCAGGAGGACAACGCCAGTTGATCTTGATTGCGCGCGCCATTGCGTCTGAATGCCGTTTAATGCTGTTGGATGAACCCACTTCTGCACTTGATTTAGCCAATCAGGATGCGGTGCTATCACTTTTAAGACAATTAGCAAAAAAGCACAGCTTGGGAATTATTTTCACCACGCATCAACCTAACTATGCACAAGCGATTGCGGATAAAACACTCTTGATCAATCGGAATTTTATTCGCTTTGGGCAGACGGATGAGATATTAACTTCTGAAAATCTGACCGCACTTTTTCATTTACCGATGATTGTTGAACAATCGCAATATCAACAGCAACCGTTTAGCCATTTCGTGCCGGTTTATGAGGTGTTGTTCGAAGGACAGAGAGATGAGTAAACTCACTATTTATAGCGCAGGAAGCTTTCGATATGCCTTATTGGAGCTTACTCGTGCATTTAGGCAATATAATGACGTGGAAATTGAATGCATATTGGGTCCTGCTGGTTTGTTGAAAACGCGCATAATACAAGGAGCGTTAGCTGATCTTTTTATTAGTGCGAATTCAGAAAATGTATCGGCACTAGGGCGTCGAGTTTTTCAGCAGCAGGTGCTCACTTATAATCAACTTATGCTGACAACAAAAAATAAACCAGAATTTCAGCGAGATACCCTTGAGCTACTTTTTGATGATCAATATCGATTAGCCACGTCAACGCTAATTTGTGATCCTTGTGGTGATTATACTTGGCAGCTTTTTGATCTCATTGAAAAAGATTACCCTGAACAAGGTAAAAGGTTAAAATCGAAGGCATTGAAATTGGTCGGTGGAACAGAAAATCAAGTTGTTATACCACCAGGTGAAATAGCTTCATATTATCTCTTGAAAAACGATCATGCGGATATGATGTTGGGCTATGCGCATTATCAGACAAGATTAGAAAATTTGGGGATGCTTTGTCATGCATTGCCATCTGAATATGATATTCGCGCAGAGTATGTCCTTGCTATGCTGAATGATACCGAATTGACGCAGCGATTTTATCAATTTTTATTGAGCGAGCATGCACAAGACATTATTCGTAAGAATGGATTTAAAAATGATTAAACATTTAAGAGGAACAGCGTAATAATTCCTTGCTTTTATTGGCTTCAATCGTTAAAATTCAGGCTCCTTGTCATCGCTGAGTTAGAGATCGGCGAATGATGTATTAATAACACTACCTTTTAGGAGTAAAAAATGTCTCTAAGTACTGAAAAAAAAGCAGCAATCGTTGCTGAATTTGGTCGCGATGCGAAAGATACTGGTTCTTCTGAAGTTCAAATCGCATTATTAACTGCACAAATCAACCACTTACAAGCTCACTTTGCTTAACACAAAAAAGACCA
>ERZ772874.1274-NODE-1274-length-13227-cov-8.040237_pt1 | contig 13227 bp, 12 predicted proteins | sample MGYA00580586_ERZ772874 | MGnify/ENA primary metagenome ERZ772874 (study PRJEB29015, sample SAMEA2737952) | human oral metagenome | biome: human oral; feature: human-associated habitat; material: dental | place: China | collected 2154 ... | reverse complement strand
ATCAAGAAATTGACCTGGCAAATCCAAAGTCTAATGTCGGCAAGCACGGCTTCACTACTGAAGAGCGCGAGGGCTTCCAGAATTATCTGGACGCTGGATTTACTGACACCTTCCGGGCAGCTTTTCCCGAGAAGACCGAGGCGTATACCTGGTGGACGCACTGGGCCAACGCCCGGGCGCGCAATGTCGGCTGGCGAATCGACTATTGGCTGGCGTCGCGCGAAATCGCCGGACGCGTCACCAACCCTGAAATTCACGCCGAACAAATGGGCAGCGATCACTGCCCGGTGAGTATTGAGGTTGAGGTATGAAAATCGCCAAACGCTCAGGAAAACGTAATCTGCTCATCGGCCTGGGTGCCGTGCTGATCATCGCCAGTAGCGCTGTAGTGACTTATTTCACCCTCCGTCATTTCAACCCACCGCGTACCACCACCCAGCAACCAATTAGCAAAGAGCAGCCCACGCCAACACCCAAAGAAAAAGCTCCCGACAGCCAGAAACCTCCAGCACCAGCTGCGCCGGGCCTTGCTCTGCCAAACGCTACACCGATCCCCGCCCGCATTGTCAACAACGCTGATGACGCTGATCTCTGGAAAATTGCTAACAAATCTCGAGCCTTCGCCAATCCTCGTTATCAGCCAAGCGACCTCCGCATCGTTAGCGTACTGACATTACCCGGCCGCGGCCAAGACGAGCGTTCACTCCGCGCCGTTCTCATGCCTGATCTCGAAAGGTTAGTCGCTGCTGCCCGCGCCGCTGGTGTCACGCTCCGCGTCGGCTCAGGCTACCGCAGCTACACCACCCAAGCCTCACTCTTTGCCAGCTACGCCCGCCGACACGGCGAGGCCGAGGCCAGCCGCTTTAGCTCGCGCCCTGGACACAGCGAGCATCAATCAGGTCTGGCGGTTGACTTCGCTGGCGCCGACCAAACCTGTTGGGTCGATGATTGTTTCGAACAAACCGCCGCCGGCAAATGGCTGGCTGCCCACGCCCACGAATACGGCTTTATTCTGCGCTATCCGAAGGGCAAGGAGCCAATCACCGGCTATCAGTACGAGCCGTGGCACTTTCGATACGTCGGGCGGGAATTGGCTGGCGCGCTGCACCAGTCGGGCTTGACGATGGAGGAGGCTTGGTCGTATATTGAAAAGGCAATGACCGAACTCAAGCAGCGAGGGACACAATAAATGAAGCATGGGGTGGGGCGCGCAGTCGTGGCCATGGTTTTGGCAGCGTGGACAACACTGACGCTACTGATGATCAATGGCGGTACGCAGCTCGTCAATCAGACGTCGGCATCGGTCGCTAATTCGCCGCTGTATAATTTTCAGCCAGTCACCATTCGCCTTGACCGGACCAATCGCGATCTGACCTTTCCGTCGTGGAAGTATTTACAAACTGGTAAAATATGGTCCTACGTTTCGGGCAAACAGGGCATCGACCCAGCCTTTGAACCACCCCTAACTGATATTACTGATGGCGCGCCGAGCTGGATAGATGATAAGCGCGTGCAGCCGATGGTCAAAGAACCACTCGAGCAACTACGCCGAGCTGCAGCCGATGCCAAGCTACCGGTCCTCGTCTCTAGCGCCTACCGCTCCGGCACCGCCCAAGCTAAAATCCGCACTGAAACCACTGCCAAAAATGGCGCTGCGCACACCGAAGAATACGTCGCCAAGCCTGGCCACAGCGAGCATCAGCTCGGCCTAGCGGTTGACGTGACCAGCTCTTCCGAGAAATGCAAGGCCCGCTTTAGCGACTGCGCACTCGACCCAAAAACCGCCAGCTGGCTGGCCACTCACGCCCACGAATACGGCTTTATTTTACGCTATCCAAAAGGCAAGGAAAAAATTACCGGTATCGCTAACGAGGCCTGGCACTTTCGCTACGTCGGCAAAGACCTGGCCAGCCTCCTCCACGAATCAGGCCTGACCTTCGACGAGGTGTACCAAAACATGGTTAAATTACGCGACAATGCATCAGTTGCCAAGTCGTCTGCCTCATGATACAGCAAGCTCATGTCAGAGCTTGCCCCTCCCGTGATTACTCAACTAGCCACCGAAGCATCACCTGGCACACGATGCCAAGAAGCAACCATTACCTTTCCTGTTAGGGGTAACGAAGTGTTACTCGGCATGAAAAAGCGTGGGTATGGCGTCAATTATCTCAATGGGTTTGGCGGCAAACTTCAGCCAGGAGAGACTCCACTCGACGCCACCGTCCGTAAGCTCAAAGAAGAATCTGGTCTCCGGGCAGACCCCAGTGCTATTGAACCAACTGGCATCTTGACCGTTATGGGAAGCGGCAAGCCGATAGTCATTTACTTGTCGCGCTGCCTCAATTGGGAAGGGGTGCCTGAGGAGACGGAGGAGATGCGGCCAGCATGGTTTACTATCAGCCATGAACTTACAAACGGAACATTCGCTAACCAATTACCTCTAGAAACAATGTGGCCAAACGACAGACTTTGGATCATCGCGGCCGTCCTTGGATGTAAGGCCTGCTATAACCTTACCGTGACCGATAATCTAACAATACTTCAAACCACCTTACCTCACGCCGATGATCCATGGCAACCTCATGGGCCTCAGCCTCCAGAGGCTATACATCAAAACCTATCCATGCAGCGCGCCAGCTAAGTTGCCAAGAAGCCAAAAATACGAGATAATCAACACATGAAGCAGCAGAAATTCGCAGTTTTTGACATCGACGGTACGCTCATTCGTGGTGGGCTGTACCGGCAATTGATGCTCGGGCTGATTGATGCTGGCGTCATCCCCGAGGTCCACGCCTCGATCATCCAGCAGAAATTACTCAGCTGGAAGCGGCGAGAGTCAAAAGATGCCTACGACGAGTACGAACTGAGTTTGGTCAATGCTATCGCCAGTTCGCTTGCTAACATCCCAACTGCGGTGTTTGATGAGGTGGCGAGCAGCATCGTCACGGAGGAGCTCGACCACGTTTACACGTACACGCGGCATCGCCTGCGCGAGCTAAAGCAGGCGGGCTACTTCCTGATCGCTATCTCTGGCTCGCAGCAAGAGTTAGTCGAGCCATTCGCTAAAAAGTACGGCTTTGATGCCTGGGCGGCTCAGGTGTATGAACGGCAGGGCGATACCTTTACCGGTACAATTACCGCCAAAACGTACACCAATAAAGATAAATTTCTCCAGGAAATCATCGACAAGCACAGACTGACGCTTGCTGGCAGTTATGCCTTTGGCGACAGCGAGGGCGACCGGCACCTGCTGGCGATGGTTGAACATCCCGTTGTCTTTAACCCGACGGAAAAGCTGCTTGAAATTGCCAAAACCAATGGCTGGCCAATTGTCCTAGAGCGTAAAAGCGTGGTGTTTGAACTCGAGAAAGGCGAACGTGGATACTTTTTGGCGCAAGCAGGAAAAATCTAAGCCGCTGTTTCCTGGCGTCGAATGGAATCGGCCAGAGCGCCGTGACCAGGCCGGGCGGCTGGGGATCGTTGGCGGCAACAAGCTCGGCTTTGCGGCGGTGGCGACCAGCTACCAGGCAGCACGTGACGCCGGGGCAGGCGAAGTGCGAGTCTTGCTACCCGACACATTGCGCCGCACCGTGCCAGCGGCGATGACCGATGTTCTGTTTGCACCGACCAATCCGTCCGGCGGCCTCAGCGGCGCGGCAGCAGGCGAATTAGCCGCCCTCGGCGAGTGGGCGAACGTCATGCTGCTAATCGGCGACGCCGGCAAAAATAGCGAAACAGCCGCGCTGTACGAGCAATTTGTGCGCCAGTACCACCGGCCGGTCGTACTGAGCCGCGACGCCATCGATCTGGTGCAAAACAGCTTTCCCACCATCCTTGATAATCCCTACGTCGTCTTTGTCGCCTCATTTGCCCAAGTGCAAAAACTCTTTCGCAGCGTCTACTATCCAAAAATCCTGACATTCAGCATGCAGCTGGCGCAGTTCGTCGAGGCGCTGCACAAATTCACCATCACCTATCCGGTCACGCTAGCAGTCTTTCACGCTGATCAATTAGTCATCGCACGGGGCGGGGAAGTCATCACCCAAGCCTGGACCGAGCCGATGCAGCTTTGGCGCGGACAAACCGCCGCGCGCGCCGCCAGCTACCTCTTGTGGTCGCCAGAGGCACCGTTGGCGGCAGTCGCCATGTCAATTGCCAACTAAAAACTCCCGCCAAGAGCAGCGGGGGATAAAAAATTTGAGAACCCAGGGCGCTTTCTGGTACCGCGGGCCGGACTTGAACCGGCACGAGCGATTGCTCACCAGATTTTGAGTCTAGCGCGTCTACCAATTCCGCCACCGCGGCACGAGAGAACGCCCCAAGTCATCCGAGGGTAATTATACCACGGCCGCTACCACATCAGCAAGAGCCCGAACGCTTTATCTTTCTAGCGTTTTCCCGTATAATAAGAGGTGATGAATCCTCATGACGATCAGTTTGGCAGGCGAGTGGGAGCGCCAATCTCGAGTCAACCTCGTCCACTGACGCCGCCGCCACGTGATTATTCCGGCTCGCAAGCTGCTGCCGCTAATGTTATTCGTGATCAAATTAATGCTATTTACGGCGGTCGCGGCGCCGAATCAACGCCACACACCACGCCGGTGGTCCAGCCGCGCCCTATAGAGCAGCCACATCCAGAACCGACCGAGCGCACCACCGTCACGCCGCCACCGCGCACGCCAAGCCCGCACGCCCTGAATACCACGCCACCGGCAGCACAACCGACCCAGCCGATTGCAGCGTCATCTCCCGATCATCCCGCTCACATCACCGAGTCACCTCAGTCCCAGCCAGGGAACAGGTCAACGGACAAGCCCACCGCCGCGCCACCAACCACACAGCCACAACCGGCCGCCCCGGCCAAAACTCCCACTCATCAGCCGCAAATCACCGCCGATCAGTGGAAGCAGTACCACAGCTCGTGGCAAAAATACTACCAGATGTACTACGAGCGCTATTATGCCTCGCACCTTGATCAAAAGCAGCAGGAGTTTGACCGGCTGGTTCAGTCTGCTCGCGACGCTAACACCGCCGCCGCGCCGGCCATGACCGATATGTTGTCCGCCCAAAGCCCCATCAAGCGCCTCCGTGCTCAGATCCAGCAGACCGTCCGCGACAAGGCAAAAAAAGTCACCAAATCACGCCATTTCATCCCGGTACTAGCGGGTGTATTGGTGCTGCTAGCGTTCGTCTTTTTGCAGTACAACCGCGTTCTGTTCGGTATCGCCGCCGCCTACACCACCCCGGGCAACGTTGATCCACAAAACATCATCGTCAATCCAGCAAGTAGCACCACTGTCGGCCCCGACCCACGGCTGATCATTCCTAAACTAAACGTTGATGTGCCGGTCATTTACGGTGTTAACGCGGCCGACCATAACGCTCAAATGAAAGCAATGGAGAAGGGCGCTGCTCACTTCGCGATCGCTGGCGCTAACGCCGTGCCTGGCCAAGTTGGTAATGCCGTCTTCTCGGCACACTCTTCTAACGATGCCTTCGCACCCGGTGACCACAAGTTTGTCTTTGCTCAAAACGAAAAGCTCGTCAAAGACGATATCATCTACATGCACTACCAGGGCAAGCGCTACACCTACGCCGTCACTAAGAAAGAAGTCGTCCTGCCAAACGAGGTCAGCCGTGTCCAAATTCAAACCGATAAGCCGATGCTCACTTTGATCAGCTGCGTGCCGCTCGGCACCGCCGAAAAACGCTTGCTGGTCTTTGCCGAGCAAATCAGCCCCGACCCATCTGGCGCCACCAAATCAACCGAGCCAGTCACTACCCGGTCCGCCGCTATCCCGGGTAAGCCATCGCCAACATTGCTTGAACGATTATTCGGCGCAAAAGAATAGAGCGAGAATAGCAATAAGAGAGTTAGCTAACCTGGTGTGCTTAGCGCTTGATCGTCATTCGCAGTCGCGACATCGTCACCGTGCCGTTATCAGCTCGGCGGAAAGCATACAACCAGTCACCGTCGTGCGACAGTGACGCATCAAACCCTTCGCTGGCCTCCAGCATCGTCGATTGATTAGCACCGTCGAACTCGCGCATCACCACCTTGCCGCCCTCGACACTCCACACGTGATAATCATCCAGCCAATCAAGCGTCGTTCCCGTCGGCAGTGCCGTATCATGCGACACCGATTGCCGCTCAATGTCATAACTCATAAAGCCAGCCGTCGTTCGCATCAAGACGAACCGCCCAGTACCGCTCAGATCCAGCTCGGTCAGTGGTTTACCGGCAGCGATCGACTTGACGCGACTCAGTAACTTTGATGCCGACGAACTTGACCCGTCCAGCGCCGCACCCATATGCAGCGTCACCGCCGAGCCAACGCCGACCACCAGTACGTCTTTATTGTCATAGCGCGAAAACTTAATCATCAAGGGCGTCGAAGCCTCCGCCTCAGTCTGTCGCCGCACGACCACTGGCTCAGTCCAATCCTTGCGCCAAATGCCCGCCAGCTGCAACTTGCTCGTGCCATTCGTCCCAACGTAGGTGATATAATCCGTGCCATATACCGAGAACGACTGTACATGACTGATCAGTGGCGCAGAAATCGTTGCTGCGTTTAAGTCCGCTCGCCGCAGTTCGCCGCTCGACTGTAGTATGTATAGTTCGTTGCCGCTCTCACCGAGGAAGCGCACATCTTTTAGTTCCAGCCCGATCACTTTCGCGATGTCAACCACTGTCTTATTCTCGCGGTCGACTTTCAGCCACTGGACTTTTTCGCCTTGGCCTTCGACCACGTAGGTGTGTTTGAGGATGGCGTAGCGATTACCGGAATCCCACTCAACAATCTTGAACGTGTGCGCCGTCGCTTGGCCGCCATAGCCCGCCACCACCGACGTATCCAGCGTCACCTCATTAAACTTTGGCTTATCCGAATCACGCAAATCGCCCCAAACGATCTTCGGCGCATCGGTCGCTTGCATCACACCCAGCATGAACCGCCAATTTGGCGAAAATCGCACCGAGGCCAGCGATGAAAATTCCTTGACCGAACTCACCACCCGCTCACTCGGCACTAGCCGCGCATATGATAGCCAGGTCAGTGTCCCGGCCTTAACCTCGACGACCTTGCGCCACTCGTCATAGCCATCCAGGCGCATGGAAAATTGATGCTGCCCCTCGGGAAGCATGCCTTTGATATGCGTCTTGCCAAGCTCCATGCCATCGACCGACACCCATGCGCCTTGCGGCCGCGAATCATACTGCACCAGCGCCCGCTGCTCAACCGTCTGCGTCTTAAGATTCAGCTGATAGCCAAGCGTATGAAAAATCAAAATAAACGCCAATATACACACCGTCAGCACCATAATGGTATAAATCAGTGTTCTCCGAGCAAGTTCTAGGCCGCGCTTTTGCTTTCGATACATAACAGGGAGATTATACCACATTTCGCCCCTTGCAAAAAGCATGTCCTTTTTGTACAATAAAAGATAAGCATTAGGAATACGAGGGGTTCATGAACAAACAAATCATCCATAAAACCGTCCACAAAACTGCCGGCCAAAAATCAACGACACTCAGTCGCCGCCATGTCGCCGCGCCGTCACATGCCAAGCGTCGCCTGGCCAGTCGCCTCGACATCACGCGCGACACCTCCGTCCCGATGAGTGTTCATGTCAATAAATTTGCGCCGAGCGTGCCGAGTGTCCAGCTGCAACCAACCAAGCGTGACCGTCCTGCCGAACCGCACCCGACCATGGTGCGCGCTCAAGCTCGCGCTGCCCAACAGCCTCATCAGACCACCCGAACTGCAACTCGCCGCAGTCCAGCCACATCACACCATCACTCGACTCGTATCGTTAAACCAAACCAAGCTCCAACCAAGCAGCATCCTGCGACCCTCGCGCCCAAGCCAGCTGCCGTGCTCAAGCATGAAGCCATCACCGAAGCCCTGCAGCGCGCTACCACCCCGCCAAAAGCACCGCGCCGCGCCAAAAAACCAAAGAGTCGCATGGGTCGCTGGTTGCAAGTCGCCTCCGTCGGCTTGGCTATCATGTTGATCGGTGGCTATTTTACCTACCTCGGTATGCCCAACATCTCCACCCGTATCGCCGCCATCCAATCTGGTGTCAACGCCAAATACCCCGGCTATCGACCAACCGGCTACGCCCTCAGCGGCCCGATTACCTTCAAGAGCGGGGAAGTCCGCATGAAATTCGCCTACACTGACGGCGGCCAATCCTACACCATCACCCAGCAAAAAAGCTCGCTCAATTCCGCCGCCCTCAAAGAGACCCTGACCGCCGACGGCGGCGACGTCCAGACCACCACTGCTGGCGGTCTAACTATTTACAGCACCGACCGGACGGCCACCTGGATCAATGGTGGCGTCCTCTACCAGATCACCCTCAGCGGGGCATTGTCAAGCGAGCAAGTCACCAAAATTGCCACTAGTTTATAATCAGCCCCGTAAGCACCGCAGGCACCCCTCACGTTTACCAGCGCTGCGGCCTCGTGCTATAATCACCCCATGACTACACGCACTCGTTTCGCACCCTCGCCAACAGGGTTTTTACACGTTGGCGGCATTCGCACGGCATTATTTGCTTTTCTCGTCGCCCGGCAGGCTGATGGCCAATTTATCCTGCGCCTCGAGGACACTGATAAGGTCCGCGAAGTTGCCGGCAGCCGCGAGCATCTGATCGCTAGCCTCAAGGCGCTGCACCTCGACTACGACGAAGGCCCGGACATCGGTGGGCCACATGGGCCGTACATCCAAAGCCAGCGGCTTGAGCATTACCGTAAGTGGGCACAAACATTAATCGACGCTGGCCGCGCCTACGCCGATCCGTACACACCTGAGCAAATCCAAGCATTTCGTGACGCCGCTCAGGCCGAGAAGCGTGCTTTTCGCTACCGTGACCATCGCCCCGATAATCCACCGGAGTGGGACGGCACGATGCCGCTGCGCTTCAAGACTGAGCCCAAAAGCTACGCCTACCACGACGAGGTCATGGGCGATATTACCACCAGCCCCGAGGTCGTTGACGACTTCATTCTCATCAAATCTGATGGCTATCCGACGTATAATTTTGCCCACATCATCGACGACGCTGAGATGAATATCACCCACGTCATTCGCGGCCAGGAGTTCATCTCGAGCATGCCAAATTATCTGGCACTCTATGAGGCGCTGGGCTTGCCGCGGCCTATATTCGCTCATCTGCCGCACATCATGAACGAGCAGGGTAACAAGAAATTGGGCAAGCGCGACGGCGCCAAAGACGTGCTAGATTATATCCGCGACGGCTATCTGCCAGAGGCGCTGGATAGTTTCATCGCCACCATGGGCTGGAACGACGGCACCGAGCAAGAGACCTTTACCATGGATGAGCTAATTACCAAGTTCAGCCTCGACCGCGTGCAGCGCTCGGGCGCTCGCTTTGACGAAAAGCGGCTGCTGTGGACAAATGGGCAGTTTATCCGCTCGCTGACACTGGATGACTTAGCTGGGCGAGTCAATGATTTTTGGCCGGACAGCGCCGCCGGGGCGGACGAGGAGTATCGCCGACGCGTCCTAGCACTAGCGCAAGACCGATTAAAAACCCTGCGTGACCTCGGCGGATTTGGCTACTTTTTTGCGGAGCCTGAGATTAACATAGAGCTCATCGACAGTAATAAACAGCTCAACAAATTATCTGAGAATGAGCGGCGCGAATTACTAGAAACCGCCCATCACGAGCTCGCCACGCTCACCGATTGGACACCAGAGTTAGTCCAGACTCGGCTGAACGAACTGCTAGAAATCACCGGCCAAAAGCCTGGCATTCTCTTTAGCCTCATCCGCATCGTCATCACCTGGGCACCGTTCAGCCCGCAGCTGAATGACACGCTGGCGCTGATCGGCCGCGAGCGTACACTAGCCCGGCTTGAGCGGGGAATTACTGCGTTCTCGGCGGGTGTAATCTAGCCATCACATACTATACCGAAATACTTCGATCAGCGAGCGCATCGCTCCGTTTACCGAACACGCCGCTTATGCTATACTAAACCCATGCACATCAAGAATCCTCGCCCAGCCACCGCGGCCCAAAAACCGACGGTAACATCAGCTAAATCCGATCATGCGTCACCAAACGCCCCGGCCAAAAAACGCTCGTTTGTCCAGTGGTGCAAAAAGCACTTGTGGGTGATCGTCTTGATTACTACCTCGCTGGTCATCGCTGGTATTTTCATCGTCGCTATCAATTCCGTCCAGCACGATGGCGGCCTACCGTTCTTCGCCGCCAAGAAAAAGCCAACCAAATTCTACTCACCACTCACCGGTCTCGAAGTCGCTGATGAAGCAGCCACCAAGCAGCCCGTCACTGGCGTCATGATCGAGAACAGCCCCGACGCTCGCCCACAGTCCGGCCTCTCCGGAGCCGGTATCGTCTATGAGGCCGTCGCCGAGGGTGGCATCACGCGCTTCCTCGCTGTTTATCAGGGCGCTAAGCCCGGCCTCATCGGCCCAGTTCGTAGCCTCCGCCTCTATTACCTCAGCTGGGGCGCGCAGTACCAAGCCTCCATCGCCCACGTCGGCGGCAGCCCGAACGCCCTCGATACCGTCCGCAGCAGCGGCTACCGCGACATCGACCAGTTCTTTAATGGCGGCAGCTATTGGCGAGCCAGCGACCGCCGCGCCCCACACAATGTCTACACATCCGGTGAGAAACTTGACGCCCTGAATGCTAGTAAAGGTTTCAAAGAATCATCATTTACCGGTTTCAAGCGTGGTGATGGCAAGCCGGTCGAGACACCAAATGCCACCACTATCCAGCTCAATTTTAGCAGCGGCATGTACAACACCGCTTACGCCTATGACAAAGCGACCAACACCTACAAACGCTCGCTAGCTGGCGCACCGCACGCCGACCGGGAAGGTGGCCAGATCGCCCCACGCGTGGTCATCGCTCTCGAAGCACCGCTCGAGCGACGCGTCGGGCCAGATGGCTACGAGGACACCGTCACCATTGGCTCGGGCAAGGCGACCGTCTTCCAAAACGGCACCGCTACGGCTGTCACCTGGAAGAAAGACAGCCTCACCGCACCGCTCAAACTGCTTGACGAAAATGGCAAAGATTTTACCCTGGGTCGCGGCCAAACATGGATCGGCGTGTTTACGCCCGGGCGGGGATCCGTCACGTGGCGATGACAGCTGGCGGCACGTCAATTTGCAGCTTTCGACGATACCACCGGCGCATGTTGTTCGCTTGTGCGCTCACCGGGCAGGCAGCCATGGCGCTCGTTAGCGGTGTCGTCCTCAATATCACTGGTCTTACCTCGTGGAATCACCCAGCATTCTGGTTAATTACTGGTGCGATTTTCATCGTCGGCAGTCTTTTTTCGACCATCTTGACCATCATTGCCGGTCGGCCGCTTGATAATATCTTGACTGCGCTGATCCATAAACGCGGTGAGCGCACCACCAGGCCACTACCAAATCCGAACGCCGAGCAATACGCTAAAACCGGCTTCAAGACCGTTCTTGAACTTATCTATGACGAACCAACCCAGCCCGCACCGCCGCCAAGTCCCGACGCGCTGCTAACCCAGGCGCTTAACCACACCAGCTGCGGCATCGTTGTCCTCGACCCCGCCAAGCGTATCATCTCCGCCAACAAGGCTGCACCAATTGCCACTGACGCCGACGGCCAGCCGTATCTGGCGCTGGATTTTCTCAACGAGCAGTCGCTCACAGCCTGGCTCAGCGACGCCGACGCCCGCCAAGTCTCCGCCGAGCGTACCTGGCGCCGCGTCGCCACCACCAACGGTGCCTTCAAAAAAACTCGCTTCTTTGACATCATTGCCTCCTACCAAAAAGACGCACCCGGCGAGACCGTCATCGTCCTCATCGACCGCTCAGCCCAATACCTACCCGAGGAAGAAGACCTCAATTTCATCTCCTTCGCCGCCCACGAACTCCGCGGCCCGATCACCATCATCCGCGGCTATCTCGACGTCCTCGCCGAGGAGCTAGCCGGCCGCCTGAAAGGTGACGAGCCGCAGCTACTAGCACGGCTGACGGTCTCCGCCAACCGCCTGTCTGGCTATATCAACAATATCCTCAACGTCGCTAAGTTCGACCGCCACCACCTCAGCATCCACCTCGCTGAGGACTCGCTGTCTGACATCTATGGCTCGATCGCCGACGACATGCAGCTGCGCGCGTCGACGCAGCACCGCTTGCTCAATATCAGCATCCCAAGCGACCTGCCGACTGTCGCTGCCGACCGCTCCAGTATTAGCGAGGTCATTTCCAACCTCATCGACAACGCCATCAAATACAGTTTCGAGGGCGGCACTGTCTCGGTCAGTGCCGAACAAAAGGGCGATGTTATCGAAGTCTCCGTCGCCGATAACGGCGTCGGCATGCCACCGAGCGTCGTCAAAAATCTATTTCACAAATTCTACCGCTCGCACCGCAGCCGCGAGACCGTTTCTGGCACCGGCATCGGCCTCTACATCTGCAAGGCCTTTATTGAGAGTCACGGCGGCCACATCACCGCGCGCTCCAAAGAGAACGAAGGCTCGGTCTTTTCGTTTACCGTGCCGGTGTACGCCGCCGTCAAGGACAAGCTGCTCGAGGACGGACAGCTCAATCGCAATCTGATTCGCCAGGGCGGTGGCTGGATAAAAAATCACGCTATGTATCGAGGATAAGAGGAGGGAAGTATGGCGATCAAAACAATCTTGTGCGTTGAGGACGACCGCTTTATCGGCGAGATGTATGTGCGCAGCCTGCAAAAAGCTGGCTATGACGTGACCTGGGTGGTTGATGGTAATGATGGGCTGGTTATGGCCCGGAGTCAGCCGTTTGACTTGATCATCCTTGATTTAATGCTGCCCGAACAGCGCGGCGACCAAATTTTGGACGCTCTGCGCTCTGATGATACTGACTTGATTCCAGAGAGCAAAATCCTCATTATGACGAACTTTGAGCAGGACGATGCCACCAAATCCGCCATCATGAACCGCGTCGACGGCTACCTCATCAAGGCCGACATCACACCCCGCAAGCTGATCGACGTCGTCAACAAGATGGGCTAGACGCCCCCAGCTAACCATGCTATAATGACCCGGTAGCTTAACACGGCCCTATCGTCTAGCGGTTAGGACACTGGGTTCTCATCCCAGCAACCCGGGTTCGATTCCCGGTAGGGTCACCATAAAGGGATTGTATTCCGTTCGGATTTGAAACAGCTCGTTTACCTCTGGTGGCGAGCTGTTTTTGT
>ERZ772874.1273-NODE-1273-length-13227-cov-13.622912_pt1 | contig 13227 bp, 10 predicted proteins | sample MGYA00580586_ERZ772874 | MGnify/ENA primary metagenome ERZ772874 (study PRJEB29015, sample SAMEA2737952) | human oral metagenome | biome: human oral; feature: human-associated habitat; material: dental | place: China | collected 2154 ... | reverse complement strand
ACGGTGGTTTGTGGGCCTTGGGGCAGGGTGTGACACCCCCTCCAGGCCCTCCAGGCTGCATGAACCGGCGCACCGTCCCCTGGGACTGATTGCAACACCACCCGCGTTCCAAGACTTTGCGACCCCGTCCACAGCAGCTGGGTTCGTTCGGAGCTCGCGTGAGGAAGACACGTCACAAAAATTGGCGAGTTCCTCTACAGCGCTTTGCGGGTTTCCGACACGCCCCTGTTCCGCCAGGGTGTAGCAGCCCTGAATGCGACACCACCGGACAGCGGCACATCACACAGGTTCCGAGGTGGTTGCCTTCCTCGACGGAAGGGTGTACGCGTATCGTGCTCTTCGCTAGGATTCCCGCCACGGCGGAAAGGCCGCCGCTTTGTCTCTGAAATCGATCCCCCGTCCGGGCCTCACGCAGCTCGGCCTTGATTTTCTTGTAGTCGGCAAGTTGGGCCGCCGTCATTTCCTCGCTCTCGGTTCCGGAATGGGCTTTCCTCCACTTGTTCACCCAGCATCCTCACGGTTTGCGGGACCAGAACTGTAGGACTTTGCCACCTCGGCTGGCCGTGCAGGGGCTTCTCAACGCCCACCCGACACGACCTGCTGTTTGAACTCTTCACTGAACCTTTGAAGCGGACATGATACAGACTCATGCCTCACGTGTTCGATTAAACCTGTTTTTCGTCACTGTCCACGAAACGTATAGCACTCCAGTCGCCAGATAGCAAGCACACCCACCGGTGCGGAGAAATCGGCCGCTACGCCATCGAAGCGAGCTTCCAAGCCCTCCAATGAACAGCCACGTCGGGGCATTGCAACCGATGCCAGAAAACCAGCCCAACGGGACCCAGGGAGCGTCGTGCTGAGTGGACTCACTAATGGTGTCTCGACGTTAGCGAGCGCTCAGCGACATCTGGCTATAGGCTCGGCCAAAAGCACACACTCCCTACCCTGGAGGTTCCCATGGCCACGGTCGCCCAGCACGTCACCAGCATCGACGCCGCGATCTGCGCCAACATCGACGCCCTGTCGGATCAACGCGGCCTTCTGGCGCAGAATCTGCTCTCGCAGATACGCAACCTGGTCGAGGGCGCCGCGGTCTACTTACACACCAAGGACTCTGCCACCGAATACGACTACGACGCGATCCAGGCCGCCCTTGCGGCGGTACAGGCCAACGGCCGGCTCAACTTCGTGACCAAGTTCCACCGACTGCTCCAGCCGTCGGTCTCCCACTACACGTTCGATGGAGATACCTCCGAGCGGCTGATGCTCCGCTACTACGAATACCTGCTGCGGCTCCGCACCATGCTCCACGACAAGCTTGGGGTCGACATCCTCGACAATCTGGAGTCATTCCCGCTGGACCAAGACCCTGCGCTATCGGAATACCACGAGAAGATCGCTGCTGAGATCGACAAACCAGGCAAGGCGACGTCGGCCCGGTACGATCGCTTCTACATCCACAAGACGCGGCCGTTCGTCGTCCAAGGGAGCATCTTCTACGAGGTCACCTTCTACAAGGCAATGAACCGAGTCAGCAAGTTCGATCGGATCATCGCCTTCACCGACATCGACATTACCGACAACTACGCGGCCAACTTGGGCCTTCAAGCCACGACGATCGAAGTCTTCGGTCAGCAAATGCCCATCATCCTTATCCGCAACTGGGAGGTATCCATTCGCCCGTGTGAGTTGCAGCACTTCGCCAGTGTGGTCGGGCAGCCGGTGAAGCGGATCTACACCGACTCGGACGAGTACAAGTTCGTGATGGCCGGCCTGTCCGGAGGCTCGACCCTGCTCGACCTCATCGACGCGCCCCCAGAGCGGTACGAAGATCTCAAAGCACGAGGAACGGCCAAGACGAAGACGCCGCAGATCTTCCCCGCCCTCGACGAAGCCCGACGCATCATCCGAGACAAGAAGCCCGGCCACAACATGCTCCGCTACCTCCTCCTACGGATGCGCAACACCGTCCTCAGGTCGCAGAAAAGTCAGCAACCCAACCCAAGCCTCTCCAAACTGTATCTCGAATACGGGTGCATCCCGTTCGATAAGATGCCCTTCTGCACTGACCCGCTCGGACACATCGCCCGCTTCTGGGACCTGATCAACAGCTTTGACGCCACAGGACGCACGCACGAACTCCTCGCTCGACGGGTGAAGCGCAACGTCGAGGACCGCGGCATTCTATACACCCCGGTCAGCGAGCTGCCGAATCTCGAGGACATAAAAGCGCTCATCGCAACCCACAACTGCAAGCTCTATTACAAGCACCGCCCCGCCAGAGACCTGGTGCTCGACAAGGAGCACGTGTTCATCCAAGGCTACGAAGACGACACGTTCGCCATCGTGAAGCAGCTGCAAGCCCACGCAGCCAGCGGAATAGCCGGCTACTCGGCTGCCGTAGCGCAATGGCTCACCACCACAACACACGAGGTGGACGACCCAGCAAAGCGAGAGGCGCTCACCAACTTGTTCGCCAAGTCCCGAGTTGCGCTGATCTATGGTGCGGCAGGAACAGGAAAGACTCGTATGGTCGACCACGTCGCCAACTACTTCGCCGGTAACGAGAAGCTGTTCTTGGCCAACACCAACCCCGCAGTCGAGAACCTGCGGCGACGCGTCACCGCTGCCAACTCGACCTTCCGCACGATCGCCAAGCACAAGAACAACCCGAGCGGCGCCTACAGTCTCCTCGTCATCGACGAATGCTCAACCGTCAGCAACGCCGATCTCCTGGAAGTCCTGAACAACACCAGCTTCAAGCTGCTCGTCCTGGTCGGTGACGTCCACCAGATCGAAGCCATCAGGTTCGGCAACTGGTTCAATGTCATCAGGTCCTACATCGACCCCGAATCCGTCTTCGAACTGAAGACCCCGTACCGCACCAGCAGCAAGGCCCTGATCGACCTGTGGGGAAAGGTCCGCACCCTCGACGAGTCGATCACCGAGGCACTTGCCCGCAACGGCTACTCGACCGTGCTCGACGCGAGCCTGTTTGATCACCACGACCGCGACGAAATCATCCTCGCCCTCAACTATGACGGCCTGTACGGCATCAACAACATCAACCGGTTCCTACAGGCCAGCAACCTGAAACCGCCCGTCGAGTGGGGCCCGGCGACGTACAAAGTCGGGGACCCCGTCGTGTTCTCCGACACGAACCGCTTCCGCGGCCTCCTGTACAACAACCTCAAGGGAACTATCGTCAAAATCGAAACCGTTCCCGGCTCCATTATATTCGACGTCAAGGTCGACAGGCCCATCACCGAACTCGACGTGGACGGCTACCCTGACTTGGAATGGGTCGCAGATTCGACCGTCCGTTTCCCCGTCTACGACTACGACAACAGCATCAGCGACGAAGACGACGATACCGACACCACGGCTGTCCCGTTCCAAGTGGCCTATGCCGTCGGTATCCACAAAGCGCAGGGCCTTGAGTACGACAACGTCAAGGTGGTCATCACGAGCGCCAACGAAGAAGACATCACCCACAGCATCTTCTACACAGCCATCACCCGTGCTCGGGAGAACCTGCGGATCTACTGGTCACCCGAGACACAGCAAACAGTGATCAGCGCGCTCCGATCGGCCCACAGCAACAAGGATGCCGCACTGCTCTCGGCCCGCAAAGGACTCAAACCCACCCGCTGCCCCTGACCCACCCTGGCTTTCAAAGCAGACATTGCACGCTAGCGAGCGGAAGGAAGAGACATGAGCGGACAACCCGACTCGGGACTGTCCGGTGAACGATGTAAGTGACCGTTTCATCTCTCGCGGTGCTCGGCGGCATGCGCTCGGCGAAGGTGATGACGAACGCAATGAGCGCTGGCGGGTGATCGCACCTGCCAGCGCGACTCTCTGCAGCACCACAAGGCACCACAGCTTGGCTGCCACCTAACCGTGCAGCCGCCCCTGCAGCAGTCCCAGAAGATCCAGTCACGCGGAGCAGGGGCGGCCGAAACCCAAGTAGGACGGTTTGCTCCACCGTGCATGACTTCGGATACGTAGACCTCGTCACTTCCCTGAATGGATAGATCACGTGTCCGGTGACCGCCCTAGACGACATCATGTCGTGCCCCGAATGTATCTGCGCGCCTTCACGGACGACGCCGACCGGTTGGTGCAGGGTAGCACTCGACACTGGCGTACAACATCCCCTTTCCGTCGTGAATGCTGCCGTCATTAAGAACTTCTACAGCGTCACCCTGCCGGACAGCAGCGTGAGCGATGCGTGGGAAAGATGGCTTAGCCAGGTCGAGAGCGAAGCGGCTCCAGATCTGCGTCGAGCGAGGAACGTCGAGAGCTTCCAGGTGGACGAGGAAGACCGTCTCAGCCTGGCTCGCTGGATCGCCATTCAGTATCTGCGTGGCCCAGACAGCCGGCGAATGATGAGGGAGAGGGAGGCGATTGCGCTCAGGATGCAGGTTGGCATGGGCGGCCTGGCCTATCTACATCACGCCACGTGCCAAGGGCTCGCCCGGGAGGTACCTATTGCGGAGGTTGAACGTGTATGGAATGACCTCCATTCCGCTGAGGGGCCAGCTGTGGTGCTAGATAGTTCCGAGCATCTCGCAACCCTCGCCCGGATGCGCGCTCGAGCCGTTGAGACGGTCTTGAACCGAACGTGGTGCTGGATCCAATTCACCCGGAAAGCGCTTGCCACCTCGGACGTTCCCGTCTGCCTGATTCCTGGCGAAGGGTATCAGGACCGCGGTCTCCTGGGCGCTTGGGCCATCATCGTTGCACTGGATCGGCGTACGCTTCTGTGGCTGGATTGAGGAGATGGATCCGGGCCCCAGGCAAGTCTTGGATCTTGCTCCACGAACGCTCTTGGCAAACTTGCACAACGAAGCGGTGCAGGCCTCGGCGGAGAGGGTCATGTATTTCCATCCTGACGATCACCCATTTGCTGGCAACTCTTCGCTCCCGCGCCCAGTATGGCCGCGGGTCCAGGTCAGCGGCGGCCCCGACTTCGCCAATAAAGACCGCCCGCTGAGCGACATCCTTGAACAGATCGACAAGCATGACCCCAACTCCGGGTCTGTCATCGCGGACTACACCTGGCCGATCCCGGGCTATCAACCACCTGCTGAGTAGAAGCGCGTAAGTACCCGTTCACCCATAGGTGGTGTGGTGCTGGGGTGAACTAGTTGAGGGCGGCCGCGGTTCCTGGACTGGTGCTTCGCCTGGATCGACCAACCGTGTCACTGTCACACGAGGCTGGCGCTCATGCCGATCACCGAACGCGCTAGCGGCTGTTACGTCGGGGCCGCGCTTCGTGGTCGGTGGTAAATTCCGGCTTTGGCCTGGGCACGCGGTGGGGCGGTTGCGACGGTTCGGCCCGAGGCGGACCAGCCAACCGTCCGGCGGTCCGATCTGGGCCCAGGACCAAGACTTCTTCGGCACTGGTGTCCCCACTTGAACCACTGACCAAGCCCGCCTGCCCCTCACCCAGCACTAGACGCATCCCACATCGCCGGTTGGGGTGTACGCACGTTAGCAACTGGTGTGCCTCAGAATCGGATAATCCTCAACTCGGCGCTTAGCCCTTCGAGAAATCTGGAGAAGAGGCGACGCGCATGAAACGAGTGACCTGGATGATCAGCATCAGCGCTTCGAACACATCCGCCACTTTGGCCATGAAATCGAGATAGGTGATGCCCTGTGGCATGCGATCGGTGACGATGCGACCTGTCTGCAGGTCGTGGCGGGCAGAAGAGTGCCCAATGGCGTTCCGCAGGGGTCCGTCTAAGAGGGTGTCAATGTGGGAGATGCCAGGGATCGCTCGTATGAATGCCAGCTTGTCTGCGTTACCCAAGCGTTCGAATTTGACGATGCTGGCCGGAGGCGGCAGCTTCTTGTTAGGTCGCCCCTCAGGCGAGACCTCACCGAAATCGTTCGGGTTCTTCCGCTTGACAGTGTTCTGGGCGGCCATGAGGGGGCCGAGTCCTCGACACACGGTCTCGAAGCCGTGAATATAGAGGTCACGGAGGATGGGGAACTCGTTGCGAAGCACGCGCCAATCGAGTGTTTCGAGATCCACGTCGGGGCGCATGTACCGAGGCAACATGCCCATACGCCAGCTCTCGGCGTGATCGACGAAGTTGAGCAGCTCTTCGAGCTGCCGGCGTTCTAGGTCGAGCACCTGCCCCGAAGAAAACAGTTCCTTGGCATATGCCCGGTAGCTGCCCTCACGCAGCGCCGCGGTGTGCTTGAGGCCCAGACGATGCACGAAGACCTTACCCTCGTCCGAAGGGGCCATGATTCTTAGCGACGCCGCTCCTAGGAGGGTGTAAAGCTGGCTAGCTCGCTCATGGGTGGTGGCAAAGCCGATGCCTGGCAGAATCGGGCCCATCTTCTTTACAGCAACCTCAAAACGCTGGTTATCTGAGTTGAGGTAGTACCTGAGTGCCCGTTCGACGTCGGGCCAACCCTCCTCAAGGAAGGCAATGCCCCGGTTCGCCGCAGTCACGTACTCCGAGACCCTGTCTTGACAGAGAAAGACCAAGGTGAGGTTGGTCATGCCTCCGAAGAAATCACCCTTCATGGAATCGGCCGTCACAAGCACCGGAGCATTCAAATCAGCCGTGGTGACGGGTGCCTCCTGTTCCAAGGGGACGTTGTCTCCGCCGATGTCGAGCTTCACGTTCTCAATGGAGTTGCCATTGACCTCCCCCTGGATGGGCAGGCAACACAAGGGACAGAGGACGTAGAAGGCTGCTCGCTTGGACACGTTGATCCCCAGACGGAGCGTGAACACCTCTTCACATCCTCGACATCGGATGCTCATTCGCTGCATCATGGGGAAATCCTACGGGCATCATCGACTTATCACTTACTCGTGGAGCGCCTTTTGCGGCACCCTCATCTAGGTTGCCACAGCGTGATCCCTACCCTGCACGAGGCACTGGCACCACTCATCGCCGCGGGGACGCGGCTCAAGCGCAGCAGCAGCCACCAGGGAAACCAAGCAAAACGAGGGTGCCGTCTCACGTGACGCAGTGCGCGCTTGAGTAAATCAGCAGAATCTTCAGGTCACAGCCCAAGGCCCGATCGCGGGCCCTGTCATGGACGCCGACCGGGCCGAACCCAGTTCGTACTTAGCGGAGGACGTTCGTTGAGGCGCTTCACGAGCGTCCGGTACTGCCACTGCCCGCGAGCAAGCCCAAGCCGCACTCTCAACTAACTCACCTCCGACCTCAAACAGCATGAATAACAGTACATCTGGTGTCGTTCTCATCTCGTGACCCTCGTCGCCAGATGGAAAGCACACCTCGGTGTTGTAACAACCATCGTATTGCGATCCGCTCGATCCCCGCGGCCAGAGCCCTAGGTCGCGTCAGCCAGCGAGCCCTGTCCACCGAAACGGCCGCGGAGTGCGAGTCCTTCGCGATGCTCGCTTTCACAGGTCGGCCGTGCCGCTAGCTAACGCTTCTTGCCGCGGGGCCGTAGGGACTCTGACTGGTCGGCTTCGGCGAGACACCCAGCTCGCCAACCCGGCTGCGCACGGCGTCTTCGGTCCGGTCAAGTTGTAGGCCCAGGGCTCTGGTCGGGGTGTTCTGCGCAGCCTCACGGCGAAGCTGAGCGTCATGGGCGGCTGTCCACAACTTGCCGGCATTGGCAGGCTTCTTGGCCATGCTGGGACCTCATCTCTCGGAAGTGGGCGGGTACGACATCCGCCGCTGGCACCAGGGTGCCAGAGAGCGGGAGGACTCAAGCAGCAACACGTGCGTCTGCTTGATTTTCCTACACATGTTCAACGGTCTTGCTTATCAGCGTGTCGAATCTACGGGTGACGGGCGATCCTGCTTAACTGGTGCCATGACGTCATGGGACCCACATGGGCAAGTCCACCTGGACTCGCTCCGTACCAGCTTCGCTGAGGCGGGGTTGATCGACTTCGTTCAGGCTGCGGTCACCGAGGTATGGCGGATCAACCGAGAACGCCACGAGCCAGTGGAGGCGTACGACGACGCCTTCACCTTGAGCGTTCTCTCCTCGCGGAATCTGGCCAACAGGTTGCTCGCCGAGGTGCCGGACAGTGCCGTGCTCCGAGCGTCTGGGGTAGTTGCCAGCAAGGAGCTCGGCTCGACGGTGCTCCACACTCCCCGAGCTGACGTGCGCTTGGTCAAGGCACCTTTCAGGTCGGGGCGTCGCCCGAATTTCGAGGCGGACTTCGATTGGTCTGGCTCCGAGGGCCGACAGGCCGCGGCGCTGCGCAACCATGCCGCGTATAACCCGCCGTCGCGAAACCCGCAGGCTGAGCCGTTGTTCGAGTTTCCGTTTCCGAACGTTGCTGACGAAGTCACTCAATGTCGTGAGGTGTTCCTGGTGTGGGGTGCGGAGCTGAGGACGGGATTGACTGCGGGGTGGCTGGGACTGCCCACAGCAAGCGCTCAGCGATGGATCGCGGTGACCCCCGTCTGGTGGGACGAGCCGCCCGCCCAAGACAGCTCGACCAGCGGTGAAGGACCCGGTTCCTACGACGGATCGACCTTCGGCGATAAACCCGCCCCAGTGCCCGCCCTGGCACTCAAGCCGCGCCGACAGGAAGGAGGCAACAGACTGTGACGTTCGAATCCGAGTCACGTCAACGGGCACGTCGTCGCCGCGCGAGCGGAGCCTTGGCCGACTTCGACGGCAAGCGCCTGTCGGTTGCGCGGCGCCTACGCAGGATGCAGCGGACCGCTCTGGCGGCGCAGACCAGTGTGACGGCAGCGGCCATCACCCAGTACGAGCGCGGTGGCCGGCCCACGAACACCGTCGCAGCGGAACTGGCGTTGGCCCTGGGCGTGCCGATCGAGTTCTTCAGGCAAGGCCGCCCTTTGACGACGGTCTCCACGGGTGAAGCTCACTTCCGGTCGCTGCGAGCCACACCGGCCATCTCCCGTGACCAGGCCCTTGCCTTCGCCGAGATCGCACTGGCCGTCATCGAGGTCATCGAGCAGTACGTCGACCTCCCCCAGGTCACCGACATCATCGAGCCAGTCGACGACGAGCCCTCCCCAACCCTGATCGCCTCCATCGCCGCCGATACCCGTTCCCGGCTCCGTGTGGAACCGGGGCCGGTCCCACACGTCACTCGTCTTCTTGAGGCTCACGGAATCATCACCCTGCGGCTGCCACCGGAGATCGACCCCCGCGTCGACGCGTTCTCCACCGAAGCCGGCCACCGACCCCTGGTGCTGCTCTCTCCGCTCAAGGATGACCGCGCACGAAGCCGTTTCGACGCCGCCCACGAACTCGGCCACCTCGTGATGCACCAAGACGTCGAGCCCGGCTCCAAGATCATCGAGACTCACGCACACCAGTTCGCTGCGGAGTTCCTGGCACCGACACCAGAGCTAGAGCCGGACCTGCCACGCAAGGTCGACTGGGATGCTCTACTGCAAGCGAAGACCAAGTGGGGCATCAGTCTGGCTGCTCTCGTCTACCGATGCCACGCCATCGGACTATGGGGCGAACACAGCTACCGCCGCGCGAACCAGCACCTACGCAGCCAGGGCTGCCCCGAACCCGGTCCGCTCGGTCCCCCTGAGTCCCCGTATCTGCTCGGTGCTGCCGTCGATCTGCTCAACCAAGCAGGAACCACAACCGATGACCTGGCAAGAGCAAGCCGCTTCACCATCGAGCAGATCGACAACATCGTCGCGGCCGGCAGCGAGACCAAGCCTCGGCTGCGCCTCGTCGTCGAACCCACACCCTGAGCCCACCTCTAATCCCGGGAGAACCGATGCGACTCCTTCCCGCTAAGACTGATCACGCTGGTTCAGCCCTGATGGGGGAACCAATGCGGGACGTGTGCGCCCCGGACGGGCACAGTGTGCGACAACGCACTCCCACCCCGCAGCCGGCCAGCGGGGCAAAGGTCGACGCAGAGGGGAGCACGAGATGAGGTTCAGCAGCGCCTTCGGCGTGGCCCACGGCAAGACGAGCCCGTGGTTCAACCCTCTGCTTGACCAAGATACGCCGCTATATGTCGACCCGTTCCTGGTGTTCGACGACAACAAGCCCCTGTGGGCAGGAGCCAAGCAGGAAGTCACGGACTTCTTCGACGCCGCAGCACGTCTCATCGAGCATTCCAAGGGAAACCAGAACTCACTCGCATACCAGAAGGCGCTTGAGCTGCTGAGGTTCCCCGAACCCAACGAGTTCTGCCTTGGCCTGAGCATGGGCGCCCCACACGGCTCTGGAACAGGACCCAAGGTCGCCCGCGAGATGGCAGACATCCTCGACCTCGCACGCCAGTACGGGCACATCGAAGACCTCGCGTCTATCGCGGGCTTCAACCTCTTCTCCAGCGGAATCGGTCTGGATCGGATAAGCGACATCCTCTGCAACATTCTCAAGCACCGGTTCATCCGATACACCCAGAAGGTGTCCAAGAAGCTCGGCATCACGATGGAGCCAGTGGCCGTCAAACACCCCGGCTGGGACCGGAAGCGATCCAGGTGGCTTCCCGACGCCAAGATCGAACTACCGAATTCCCCGTTCGGCGGCGGTGGAGTTCTGCTAGCACCCGAGCGGTTCTTGAAGGAAATCCCGACGGTGACCCCGGACGAGTTCTGGAAGTGGGCCGAGGTCCACGAAGCTCATCTTCTGCGACAAGACTTCAGCTACGAGATCGCACAGGGCCTCAACCAAGCAGACCGCCGCGTCCTGGCACGACGCTTCGCCCGCAAGTACCCAGACAAGGCAGCCGACTACCTGCGACTGGTAGCACAGATGCCCCACCTGCCCTACGATGTCGAGATGGACCCGAAAGGCCTGGTCTTCTGGCGGGAGACCGGAGAGGCCGTGGGTAAGGCCTCGCCCATAACCTCAGCCGAGGTTCCTACCCAGCAGCAGGAGTTTCCGGCGTTCGTCGAACTCCTCGCGACACGTTTCCAGCACGCAGTCGAGAATACTGATCTGTGGCGCGCGCTGTGGGCCGCCGGTAGCCCGCAGAAAGAAGAAGTCATCCAGGCTATCGCCGGCGCGATGTGGACCGAAGCCTGCCGTGCCGCACAGGTTGACATCAGCCAGGAGGTCAACCGCGGCCGCGGTCCGGTCGACTTCAAATTCTCCAAGGGCTGGGAAGATCGCGCCCTCCTCGAAGTCAAAGTGATCCGCAGCAGCGGCTTCTTCAAGGGCGCTGCGACCCAGTTGCCCCAATACATGAAGACCGAGCAGATCAGCTATGGCGTGTACCTATGCGTCGGACACTACGACGAGGACTTCGCGCCCGCGCGCATCAAGCGCGTCGAGGACACGATCGCCACTCTCGTAAAGGAGAAGGGCATCAAGATCAAGCTCGTCCTCGTCGACGCCAGGCGAGATAACAAGACCTCTGCGTCAAAGCAATAGACGACTCCCGTTGCAGGATCCTGTACCGCCGAACGCATCAACGGCACGCCGCCTCCTAGTCAGAAACCAGCCAACCCAGAACGCGGTTGCAGACATCACCAACCTCAACTCCGGCAACCAACTCTTCGAAGTCCCGTCCTCGATCAGCCTCACCGCGCTTCCCGGTCTCCACGCCATCGGGCCGCCGGGATAGATCCTGATGATGATCTCGACCACGAGGTTCAAGAAGGCTTCGGACTCGTCTGCCGTCACTGGTAAGTGGGAGGGCACCACCGCGAGCGGGTGGCTGCCGCACGTCTGGCGAGATCAGCGCTGAGGTGCCCCTGCGAGGCCAGTGTGTCCAGCGACTCGATGAGGAAATCCGGTCGGGACGCTTCGGCGTCTGCCAGAACGTCGCTGAGGGCGGTGCGCGCGACCAGGACCGCGACCAGATGCGTTCCCGCTCGGTGACATGACCACACTTCCCTGAACTTGGCATCCACAGCGGCCGGGATCACGTACTCGGATATGGCATCAACCCACTGACGACGTGATGCCTTTCGAGATGAAAGCCAGAGTCGCGTATCTACGACTCATATCCTGAAGCAGCCCGCCACAAGCCTTGGCCCTACAACTCTGCCATGAACCAGAATGGGCCCTGGAACTCACGTGTCGAGGTGAGCCAACAGCGTCGGAATGAACTCCTGGTAGCGGTGAAAGACACCACCGTGGCCGGCGTCGGGATAGATGACCACGGTGTTGTTGGGAATACGCTGGTGCATGTCCTCGGACAGCGAGGTCGGAACCATGCGGTCGTGGTCGCCGTTGGCGATGAGGGTGGGAGCCGTAATCCTGGACAGGTCATGCGGCTGCTGACAGCCCCAATCCTTGATGGCGGCGAGCTGAGCTTTGTTCACCGCCGCCGTCTCCATCCACCCCGACAGGGCCGGCATCGGTTGCCCCGCGACCCTCACCGGTCACACACCCATTCGAAGACTTCGACGGCCTCCCGGCGGCCGCCGACCCGGACCAGCATGTGAAAGGTCGCGCGGGCCATGGCGTCGTGGATCGGCACCACCGCGCGCGGCCGGGGACGGGGTTATCGAGCACCCTGACGCGCCCTGCCGTCCGGGTCCGCCCACCGCCCGAGCGTCGGCAGGACAACGGCCAGGTAGGAGACGGCCTCGTCCTCGGAGATGCCTGCCGCCTTCGCCATGTACGGGGCGCTGTGTTCGATGAAGGCGTCCAGCGACTCCTCGCCGGTGAAGGACCCGTCCGGATAGCACCAGGTGCAGTACTCCTCCGACTTCGTACCGTCAGCCTCGGCGCCGTAATCCGTTTCCTTGCCCAGGGGAAGGCCACAACTCTGGCAGCAGGGCTCCGGGGGCATCTCCAGGAGCCGAGTGACTGGCACATCGAGCGCGGCTGCGAGGAGTTTGCACATGTCCACGCCCGGGGTCGTCGCCCCGGTCTCCCATCTGGACACGGCCTGGCGGGTGACGAAAACTTTCCCCGCCAGGTCGCTCTGCGTCATGCCCTGAGCCTCCCGGGCCGCGCTGATGGTCTCTCCGATACTCATGCTGCTCCCTCGCTTCCGTGGCTCTCGGCATGGCCACGTTCCTCAGGGAACCACACCCCGGTTCCGGCGTCGAGCAACGTTTTGTTGCGCCGGGGACACCGCGCCGCAGCACCCACCGCCAAGGCGCTGGACGTCATTCAGGGGCGGAGAACGGATGATCTCGAGGATCACAGATCCAGATCCCCGCGCAGATCAGTGACGCCCCGATGGCGCTTTGCGGTTCCTGCGGCGATCGCCGCATCGGCCTCCTCGTGGGCGCGCTGCTATCCGGCCTGCGCGGAGCGGTAGTACATGACCGCCACCTGGGTGCGGTTGCG
>ERZ772874.1271-NODE-1271-length-13233-cov-3.644483_pt1 | contig 13233 bp, 10 predicted proteins | sample MGYA00580586_ERZ772874 | MGnify/ENA primary metagenome ERZ772874 (study PRJEB29015, sample SAMEA2737952) | human oral metagenome | biome: human oral; feature: human-associated habitat; material: dental | place: China | collected 2154 ... | reverse complement strand
AATAGGCTCCATAATCCCTGCGGTGGATTTACCCACTACAGAAATTATAGAGCCGTTTTTTGTTGCACTATATTTTACAATTTATCAATTGAAAAATAGGCAAAAAAGGGTTACAATGGTAATTGGAAAACTTGTAACAGATACAATAAAAGACGATTTAGAATCTGGAGGAAATCATGTCTTTTTCTGATTTAAAACTCTTTGCTCTTTCTTCTAATCAAGAATTAGCGCAGCGTGTTGCTCAAGAGATTGGATTGCCACTTGGGAAAGCAACTGTCCGTCAGTTCTCTGACGGGGAGATTCAAGTGAATATTGAAGAATCTATCCGCGGGAAACACGTCTTTATTTTGCAGTCTACCAGTTCGCCGGTCAATGATAATTTGATGGAAATCTTGATTATGGTAGATGCTTTGAAACGGGCTAGTGCTGAATCAATCAATGTTGTCATGCCTTACTATGGCTATGCTCGACAGGATCGCAAGGCTAGAGCTCGTGAGCCAATTACATCTAAATTAGTTGCTAATATGTTGGAAATTGCTGGTGTGGATCGGATGCTGACTATTGACTTGCACGCAGCGCAAATCCAGGGCTTCTTTGACATTCCAGTAGATCACTTGATGGGTGCACCTTTGATTGCTGACTACTTTGAGCGCCGTAATATGACAGGGGGCGATTATGTGGTAGTCAGTCCTGACCATGGTGGTGTGAGTCGAGCCCGTAAGTTAGCAGAGTTTCTGAAAACCCCGATTGCGATTATTGATAAGCGCCGCAGTGTGGACAAGATGAATAGCAGTGAAGTCATGAACATCATTGGTAAGGTGGAAGGAAAAACTTGTATCCTAATTGATGATATGATTGATACAGCGGGAACTATCTGTCATGCAGCTGACGCTCTAGATGAAGCAGGGGCTGTAGAAGTCTATGCTAGCTGTACACATCCAGTCTTGTCTGGTCCGGCTATGGATAATATCCAAAAGTCGGCGATTAAAAAATTGGTTGTGTTGGATACGATTTATCTACCTCAAGAGCGCTTGATTGATAAGATTGATCAGATTTCCATTGCGCATCTTCTAGGGGAAGCCATTGTCCGTATTCATGAGAAACGGCCTCTGTCACCCTTATTTGAAATAGGGAAAAAATAATCTGATATATATGGCTGGGAAGTTTGATTCCTAGCTTCTTTTTATTTCATTCCTACTTTTTTAAAAAGAATCTAACATCAACTTTGGAAGAATAGTCAAACTACTTGATGTTTCAAATATAAATAAATGACCATTTAAATAGTTGGTAAATTGACAATTTGTCTCATCCCTTGGTATTCTTTGATTTTAGAAATTTTTATGTAGTAAAATTCTTGACTTTTTTTAGAGTTCGAACTATACTTAATAGTAGGTAATATTAGGTAACGGGGAGTTACAATTATTTTTGAAAAGTAAAGAGGAGATGAGATAGTGAAAAAGGTTTTACTTTCAAGTGCTGTAGCCCTTTCTCTTTTCGCGGCTGCTGCACCAGTATTTGCTGAGGGTACAGCCAGTCTTTGGGTTAATGACATTGATAATAATGAAGTTCCCCAAGGGAGTACGGACGCAGAATCCGGCAAAGTTATGGATGAACTGCAGGCCTATAGAGACGCACAATCAGCTCTGGATCAGCAAGTTGCTGAAGCTAAGAAAGCACCAGTTGGTAAAAGTGCAGTGATGGAGGATCAGGCTGGTAACAAAGTTCTTGTTATTGGTGAAGGAGAGTCGGCTAATGCAGATCAGTCTTCAGCGACACCGTCTACTACAGATCCCTCTACACCGGCTTATTCGGCGGCACCTTACTCTACAGCCTCTTCATCAGTTCCGACTTTTCCGGTACCGTCTCAATCTTCGGCGGCATCCTCTTCAGCAGCAGGTAAAAAGAGGACTAAAAAATCAGAAAATAAAGCAAAAAAAGCTCCGGAAGTAAAAGAAGAGAACAAGGAAAATGAGGAAAACTCTGAAGACAAGTCACTTCCTAAAACAAGTGCAGTCAAATAATTTTGTCTTTAATTTGTGCTAACGCCTAAATATCACTGAGCCTTCGTTCGGTGATATTTTTTATCAAAAATGAAAAATAAAGGATTTTTAAATTATGCAAGAAAAAGATAGGAGTCAAGCTTCGAATAAGAAACAGCTCCTTGTTGTTGGCATCTGCCTCCTGTTGATTGTTCTGGTTATTTTTTCTGTTTTTTATGCTTTCCGTTCTTCAGGAACAGGCAGTAAGCCTAGAGTTTCGCCACCCAGCAGGATTGAAACGTCAAGCTCTTCTACAGCAGACTCCAGTCAGACAGAAAAGGATTATTTAGCAGAGCGTTTTGCTAAACTGAAGGCTGTGAATTCAGAAACGATAGGCTATGTCTATGCTCCTGGTACACAGCTGGATGAGCCAGTGGTGCAAACGAAAGATAATGCGACTTATCTGCTGAAGACTTTTGAAGGGAAGCAAGAACCCTATATGGGTGCGGTCTTCATGGATAAAGATAATCATAAAGATTTCAGCGATCGACTTACCTGGCTTTTCGGGCATGCTCGGGGCAGCAAGGCAGGAGACCATCGCATGTTTAATGATGTCAACTACTATGATCGTCAGGATTATTTTGACAAACATAGATATGTTGTGATTGAGACTCCTGAGCGTAAGTATTATTATCAAGCTATGGGACTGGTCATTGTGCCGGAAGAGACGGCATTTTATCGGACGGAGTTTAAGGACGACGAGGACTTTACAACTCAGCTCAGAAATATCTATGAGGCTGCTCGTACTAAGGATCCTAAGATCCAGATTAAGGCGAGCGACCGGTATTTGGTTCTCTCAACCTGTCGTGAGGAAGATGACACGATTCGTTCCAACCTTTATTTGCGGCAGATTCCTGATTCGGAACTGCCAGATTTTCTGGCCAAGCATGGCAAGGAATTGACCTATACTCCGACTCGTTGACTGGTCAGTCACGTGAGATGTGGCTATATCGATTATCTAGCAGTAAAGAATTTTAAGGCAAGGAAAAAGGGACTGAGTGCAAGCTTAGTCCTTTTTCTGCATAAGAAATCATGTAATAGCTTTTGCTATGCTTCTGCATTTATAGTATAATAGTTTTATTGAGCGGCTGGAGGTATGTATGGATTTAAGTAAGAAATTTAATAAAAACTTAGGAAAAATAGAAATTTCGCTGATTCGTCAGTTTGACCAATCGATTTCTGCAATTCCTGGGGTTCTTCGGCTGACCTTAGGAGAGCCGGATTTTACGACACCGGATCATATCAAAGAAGCGGCCAAGGCAGCGATTGATGCCAATCAAAGTCACTACACGGGGATGAGCGGTCTCTTGGAGCTGCGTCAGGCGGCCAGCAGCTTTGTAAAAGAAAAGTACAATCTGAACTATCGCCCAGAAGATGAGGTCTTGGTCACTATTGGCGCAACAGAGGCCTTGTCGGCTACGCTGACAGCCATTCTAGAAGAAGGTGACAAGGTCTTGCTGCCAGCTCCTGCTTATCCAGGCTATGAGCCCATTGTCAATCTAGTAGGGGCGGAGATTATCGAGATTGATACAACAGCCAATAACTTTGTCCTTACTCCAGAGATGCTAGAAGCAGCTATTTTGGAACAGGGTGAGCAGCTAAAAGCGGTCATTCTTAATTATCCAGCCAATCCGACCGGCGTGACTTATTCGCGGGAGCAGATAAAAGCTCTGGCGGATGTTCTAGGAAAATACCAAGTCTTTGTGGTCTGCGATGAGGTCTATTCTGAGCTGACCTATACGGAGCAGGGACATGTCTCCATCGCGGAGTATCTACCAGACCAAACCATTGTCATCAACGGCCTGTCTAAGTCTCATGCCATGACTGGCTGGCGGTTGGGCTTTATCTTTGCTCCAGCAATTTTCACTGCTCAGCTGATTAAGAGCCATCAGTATCTCGTAACAGCGGCCAATACCATGGCTCAGTTTGCAGGCATTGAAGCTCTGACAGTTGGGAAAGATGATGCGGAACCAATGAAAGCTGAATATATCCAGCGTCGCGATTATATCATAGAGAAAATGGCAGAGTTAGACTTTAAGATTATCAAACCAGATGGAGCTTTTTATATTTTTGCTAAGATACCAGATGGTTATAATCAAGATTCTTTCGCCTTTCTGCAGGATTTTGCGGAGAAGAAGACTGTGGCCTTTATCCCGGGAGCGGCTTTTGGTCAATACGGGGAAGGCTATATCCGGCTGTCCTATGCGGCTAGTATGGAGACGATTCAAGAAGCCCTGAAGCGCCTCAAGGACTACATGGAGGACTATGCTTAAATCTCTAACAAGTCAAGGTCTGGTTCTCTATAACCGCAATTTCCGTGAGGATGATAAGCTGGTCAAGATCTTTACGGAACAGGCTGGCAAGCGTATGTTTTTCGTCAAGCATGCTGGGAAATCTAAGCTAGCTCCTGTCATTCAGCCTTTGACTGCGGCGAACTTGCTAATGAAAATCAATGATGATGGCCTTAGCTATATTGAGGACTATCAAGATGTGGTCACCTACCATCAGATCAATGAGGACTTGTTCATCATGTCCTATGCCAGTTATGTGGCAGCCTTGGCAGATGCCAGTCTTCAGGACAATCAGCCAGATCCGGCGCTCTTTGCCTTTCTGCAGAAAACTCTAGAGCTGATGAATGACGGTCTGGACTATGAGGTCCTGACTAATATCTTTGAGATTCAGATTTTGTCACGGTTTGGAGTTTCGTTGAACTTCCATGACTGTGCCTTTTGTCATCGAACGGGTCTGCCTTTTGACTTCTCTTTCAAATATAGCGGAGTCCTTTGCCCTGATCATTACCATCAGGATGAACGGCGCTGTCATCTGAATCCCAATCTTCCTTTTCTGCTGGACCAATTTCAGGCGGTCCGCTTTAGCGAATTGGAGACCATTTCTTTGAAGCCAGATATTAAAAAGCAGCTGCGGGATTTTATCGACCTGCTCTATGATGAATATGTCGGCATCCATCTCAAATCCAAAAAATTTATAGATTCTCTAGGGGACTGGGGAAGCATTTTAAAAGATAAGAACGAGGAATAAATCGAATGAAAAAAATAGCTGTTGATGCTATGGGAGGGGACAATGCCCCTCAGGCTTTGGTCGAAGGAGCCAATCGAGCGGTACAGGAGTTTTCGGATATTGAAATTCTCCTTCATGGCGATGAGGCGAAAATTAAGCCTTATCTGACTGCTGGTGAGCGGGTCCGCATCATCCACACGGAGGAAAAGATTGACTCGGACGACGAGCCGACCAAGGCCATTCGTCAGAAGAAAGAGGCTAGTATGGTGCTGGCAGCCAAGGCTGTGAAGGCAGGGGAAGCAGATGCCATGCTGTCTGCTGGAAATACTGGAGCACTTTTGGCGGCAGGTTTCTTTATCGTGGGGCGTATCAAGAATATTGACCGACCGGGGCTCTTATCCACCATGCCGACGGTTGGCGGTCAGGGATTTGATATGCTGGATCTGGGAGCCAATGCTGAAAACACAGCCCATCATTTACACCAGTATGCGACTTTGGGTTCTTTCTATGCTGAAAATGTCCGAGGAATCAAGAAGCCGCGGGTAGGTCTCTTGAATAACGGAACGGAAAGCAGCAAGGGCGACCCTCTGCGCAAGGAAGCCTATGAGCTTTTAGCTGGGGATTCAACACTTAACTTTATTGGCAATGTGGAAGCGCGTGATTTGATGGATGATGTGGCGGATGTTGTCGTTGCAGATGGCTTTACGGGTAATGCTGTTCTGAAATCAATCGAAGGAACTGCTATCAGTATCATGGGTCAGCTGAAGAAGTCTATTTTAGGCGGTGGTTTCAAGGCTAAATTGGGAGCTTGGCTGCTCAAGGATAGCCTGCGAGGGCTCAAGAATAGTCTGGACTATTCTAGTGCAGGCGGTGCAGTTCTATTCGGCTTGAAAGCGCCTGTTGTCAAAACGCATGGCTCTAGCGATGCTAAGGCTGTTTATAGCACGATTCGTCAGATTCGTACCATGTTGGAAACGGATGTTGTTGGTAAATCGGTCATTGAATTTTCAGATGCAAAGGAGTAACCATGAGCGAAAAAGAAATTTATGCAAAAATTGTCGAAATCATTCAAGAACATGACAGCAGCAAGCTGCATATCACTCCCGAACTGAGCTTGAAAGAGGAGCTGGGAGTGGACTCTGTTGATTTGATGGAATTTATCATCAATCTAGAAGAAGCTTTTGATATTGAGATTCCTGATGAGGATATGGATAACTTCAAAACAATTTCCGATGTGGTGGCCTATATCCATGAGAAACTGAAGAAGCAACATTAAAAATCAAAGATCGGTATCTTCCGGTCTTTTTTCGTATCTTGGAAAGGAAACGATTTCTTTGACTGGATAGGGAAAGTTTATACGGAATTTCTTGTAAAATGTATTCAAAGATGATAAAATGAGGGTATAAAACCGCGAAAGGCGAATATTAAAATGTCTAATAAGTTATTATATTCGGGAAAAGCTAAGGATATTTTCTCTACAGATGATGAGCAAGTCATTCTGGCGCGCTACAAGGACCAGGCAACGGCCTTTAATGGAGTCAAGAAGGAGCAGATTGCAGGTAAAGGAGTGCTCAACAACCAGATTTCATCTTTCATTTTTGAGAAACTCAATGCAGCTGGTGTGGCGACGCATTTCATTGAGAAGGTTTCGGATACGGACCAGCTCAATAAAAAAGTGGAGATTATTCCTTTGGAAGTGGTGCTGCGCAACTACACAGCGGGTTCTTTTTCCAAACGTTTTGGAGTAGAAGAGGGCATCGCGCTTGAAGCTCCGATTGTGGAATTTTACTACAAAAATGACGATTTGGACGATCCTTTCATCAATGACGAACATGTGAAATTCTTGAAGATTGCCAGCGACCAAGAAATTGCCTTTTTGAAAGAGGAGACTCGTCGGATCAATGAGCTCTTGTCAGACTGGTTCCACCAAATCGGACTGAAATTGATTGATTTCAAGTTAGAGTTCGGCTTTGACAAAGATGGCAAGATTATTCTGGCGGACGAATTTTCACCAGACAATTGCCGTCTCTGGGATGCGGAAGGCCATCACATGGACAAGGATGTTTTCCGGCGTGGCCTTGGTGAACTGACAGATGTCTATCAGGTTGTTTGGGAAAAATTGCAGGCGATTAAGTAAGGACAGGGTGTGAAAAATCATGGACAAGCGTATTTTTGTAGAGAAGAAGAGTAACTTCGGTGTCAAGTCACAGAGCTTGGTGAGAGAGCTGACGCACAATCTTCAGTTGAAAACATTGTCAGATCTTCGGATGATTCAAGTTTATGATGTCTTTCATCTAGAAGAAGATTTGGTCGCTCGGGCTGAAAAGCATATTTTCTCTGAGCAAGTGACAGATAGATTGCTGGCGGAAGAGGAAGTAGAGGCTGCACTTGCAGAGACAGCGTTTTTTGCTATCGAAGCGCTGCCGGGTCAGTTTGACCAGCGGGCAGCCAGCTCTCAGGAGGCTCTCTTTTTGCTCGGCGCTGGGACAGATGTTCTGGTGAGAACCGCTCAGCTTTATTTGGTCAATAAAGACATCTCAGACAGCGAGTTGACAGCCATCAAGAAATACTTGCTGAATCCAGTTGATTCACGCTTTAAAGATATTGAGCAGCCGATCCAGCTGGAGCAATTCTCCGAGTCCGACAAGACCATTCCGGTTCTGGATTTCTTTAAGGACTATACAGAAGCGGACTTTAAAGCCTACAAGCAGGAGCATGGTCTAGCTATGGAAGTAGCAGACTTGCTCTTTATTCAGGATTATTTCAAGTCAATTGGCCGTTTTCCGACAGAGACCGAGCTCAAAGTCCTGGACACTTACTGGTCCGACCACTGTCGACATACGACCTTTGAGACGGAGTTGAAGAAGATTGATTTTTCAGCTTCTAAGTTTGAAAAGCAGCTGCAGGCTACTTATGATAAATACTTGGCTATGCGCGATGAGCTAGGACGTGGGGACAAGCCGCAGACTCTTATGGATATGGCGACTATTTTTGGTCGCTACGAGCGAGCCAATGGTCGTCTGGATGACATGGAAGTGTCTGATGAAATCAATGCCTGCTCAGTAGAGATTGAAGTGGATGTGGATGGCGTCAAGGAGCCTTGGCTGCTGATGTTTAAAAATGAAACTCACAACCACCCAACAGAAATTGAGCCCTTTGGTGGTGCTGCGACCTGTATTGGCGGAGCCATTCGTGATCCGCTTTCTGGCCGTTCTTATGTTTATCAGGCTATGCGGATTTCTGGTGCGGGGGATATTACCCAACCAATTGCTGAAACGCGGGCTGGTAAGCTCCCTCAGCAGGTCATTTCAAAAACAGCAGCGCATGGCTATTCTTCTTACGGGAATCAAATTGGTCTAGCAACAACCTATGTCCGTGAGTATTTCCATCCAGGCTTTGTAGCCAAGCGGATGGAACTTGGGGCAGTTGTTGGAGCAGTTCCTAAGGAAAATGTTGTCCGTGAAAAGCCAGCAGCGGGTGATGTGGTCATCTTGCTGGGGGGCAAGACGGGTCGTGATGGTGTCGGTGGAGCAACTGGCTCATCCAAGGTGCAGACAGCTGCGTCTGTGGAGACGGCTGGCGCAGAAGTCCAAAAAGGAAATGCTATTGAGGAGCGCAAGATTCAGCGTCTCTTCCGCGATGGCAATGTGACTCGTCTCATCAAGAAATCCAATGACTTTGGAGCTGGCGGTGTCTGCGTAGCTATTGGTGAATTGGCAGATGGGCTGGAAATTGACCTTGACAAGGTACCGCTCAAATACCAAGGACTTAACGGTACAGAAATCGCGATTTCTGAGTCGCAGGAGCGGATGGCAGTAGTGGTCCGCCCAGAAGATGTCGAACAATTTATCGCTGCTGCAGCTAAGGAGAATCTGCTGGCAGTTGTAGTGGCCAAAGTGACAGAAAAGCCAAATCTAGTCATGCACTGGAACGGGGAAACCATCGTCGATATCGAGCGGAGTTTTCTAGATACCAATGGTGTGCGCGTGGTTGTGGATGCCAAGGTTGTGGATGCCCAAGCAGCATTGCCAGGGCAAGCTGTGACTTCTGAAGCGACTTTGGAGAAGGAACTCAAGAGCTTGCTCAGCGACCTCAATCATACCAGTCAAAAGGGGCTGCAGACTATCTTTGACAGCTCTGTTGGCCGCTCTACTGTCAATCATCCTATCGGTGGACGCTACCAAATCACGCCGACTGAGGCTTCTGTACAGAAACTGCCAGTGGAGCACGGCAAGACTGAGACAGTATCTGTGATGGCGCAAGGCTACAATCCTTATGTGGCAGCTTGGTCGCCTTATCATGGCGCAGCTTATGCCGTGATTGAAGCGACAGCTCGCTTGGTTGCTGCTGGTTCGGACTGGTCCAAGGCTCGCTTCTCTTATCAAGAATACTTCGAGCGGATGGACAAGCAGGCTGAGCGTTTTGGACAGCCAGTTTCTGCTCTGCTTGGTTCGATTGAAGCCCAGATTCAGCTAGGTTTGCCGTCTATTGGTGGCAAGGATTCTATGAGCGGAACCTTTGAAGAATTGACCGTGCCGCCGACCTTGGTAGCTTTTGGAGTGACTACTTCTACTGCTGGGCGCATTCTGTCTCCAGAGTTTAAGGCAGCAGAAGAGTCTATCTACTATCTGCCAGGACAGGTCCTGTCTCAGGATATTGACTTTGACTTAATCAAGAAAAACTTTGAAAATTTTGTGGATATTCAGGCTAAGTATCAGATTACAGCCGCTGCCGCTGTCAAATACGGTGGTCTAGCAGAGAGTCTGGCCTTGATGAGCTTTGGTAATCGTATTGGTGCTCAAGTGGATGTTGCTGACTTGCCTTCCGTTTTGCAAGCGCAGCTGGGCGGATTCGTCTTTACCAGTCCAGAGCAGGATATTCCAGGTGCAGTGAAGATCGGTCAGACCAAGCCGGACTTTACACTGATTGTTAATGGTGTCCAGCTTGAGGGAGCAGAGCTTTTGGCAAGCTTTGAAGGCCGACTAGAGCCTATCTACCCGACAGAATTTAAACAGGAAACAGTTATTGAGGAAGTGCCAGCTCTTGTCTCTGATACAGTTATCAAAGCCAATGAGACAGTAGAGGAGCCACTGGTTTACATCCCAGTTTTCCCTGGAACCAACTCAGAATATGACTCAGCCAAAGCCTTTGAAGCAGCTGGAGCCAAGGTCAATCTAGTTCCATTCGTTACTTTGGATGAAGCAGCCATTGTCAAGTCCGTTGACAGCATGGTTGACAACATTGACAAGGCTAATATCATCTTCTTTGCAGGTGGCTTCTCTGCTGCAGATGAGCCAGATGGTTCAGCTAAGTTTATCGTCAATATCCTTCTCAACGAGAAGATCAGGAAAGCCATTGATGCTTTCATCGCTCGCGGCGGCCTCATCATTGGTATCTGTAATGGCTTCCAGGCTCTGGTTAAATCTGGTCTTCTTCCATACGGAAACTTTGAAGAAGCAGGTGCTAGCAGCCCAACTCTCTTTTACAATGATGCCAACCAACACGTGGCCAAGATGGTGGAGACTCGCATTGCCAATACCAACTCGCCTTGGCTGACTGGTGTACAAGTGGGAGATATCCATGCCATTCCGGTTTCACATGGTGAAGGGAAATTTGTCGTGACGGCTGAGGAATTTGCTGAGTTGCGTGACAATGGTCAGATTTGGAGTCAGTACGTAGACTTCGATGGTCAGCCAAGTATGGACAGTAAGTATAATCCAAACGGCTCACTTTACGCTATCGAAGGAATTACGAGCAAGAACGGCCAAATCATTGGCAAGATGGGTCACTCAGAACGTTATGAAGACGGACTTTACCAAAATATTCCAGGTCAGAAAGACCAGAAATTGTTTGAAAGCGCCGTTCGTTATTTCCAAGCGAGTCACGAATAAAGTTGGCTTGCAAGAGCAAGCAATCAAAAAAGGAGTCTGCTTGGCCTGAAAGGCCAGGTTTTCTCCCTTTTACAAGACAAAAGAATTTAGGTAAAACAATGACATACGAAGTAAAGTCACTGAATGAAGAGTGCGGTATTTTCGGAATCTGGGGCCATCCACAGGCGGCTCAGGTCACTTATTTCGGACTACATAGTCTGCAGCACCGCGGTCAGGAAGGAGCTGGTATCCTGTCAAACGACCATGGAAAGCTCAAACGCCACCGAGATTTGGGATTGGTTGCAGAGGTTTTTAGAAACCCAGCAGATTTGGACAATCTGACAGGAGAAGCAGCTATCGGCCATGTCCGCTATGCGACGTCTGGCGGAGCCTCCATCAATAATGTCCAGCCTTTCTTCTTCAGTTTCTATGATATGCAGATGGGTTTGGCGCATAATGGCAATCTGACAAATGCCCATTCACTGAGACGGGAGTTGGAAAAGAAGGGCTCCATCTTTGCCAGCTCGTCTGATACGGAAATTCTCATGCACTTGATTCGCCACAGCAAGCAGGAAAATTTCTTGGACAAGCTCAAGGAATCCTTGAGACGAGTTCAGGGCGGCTTTGCCTATCTCATCATGAGAGAGGACAAGCTCTACGCTGCGCTGGATCCTAATGGCTTTCGTCCTTTGTCCATCGGCCGCATGAAAAATGGGGCCTGGGTCGTTTCCAGTGAAACCTGTGCTTTTGAAGTGGTGGGTGCCGAATGGGTGCGTGATCTGAAGCCAGGGGAAATTGTGATTATCGATGATGAAGGCGTGACCTATGACAGCTATACGACAGATACTCAGCTGGCTATTTGCTCAATGGAATATGTCTATTTCGCTCGGCCGGATAGCGTCATTCATGGGGTCAATGTCCATGCAGCCCGCAAGAGGATGGGGCGCAGACTGGCTCAGGAATTTCAACATGAGGCAGATATCGTTGTCGGCGTGCCTAATTCTTCCCTGTCAGCGGCCTCTGGCTTTTCCGAAGAGTCTGGCCTGCCAAATGAAATGGGTCTGATTAAAAATCAATACATCCAACGGACTTTTATCCAACCGACGCAGGAGTTGCGAGAGCAAGGAGTTCGTATGAAATTATCTGCTGTTTCCAGCATTGTCAAGGGCAAGCGCGTGGTCATGGTGGATGACTCTATCGTGCGGGGAACAACCAGCCGACGCATCGTCCAGCTCCTACGAGATGCAGGTGCAGCTGAAGTCCATGTGGCTATTGGCAGTCCAGAACTAAAATATCCATGTTTCTACGGCATTGATATTCAGAATCGGCGCGAGCTCATCTCGGCCAACCATACGGTTGATGAGGTCTGTGAGATTATTGGAGCTGACAGCTTGACCTACCTGTCGCTGGAAGGATTGATTGAATCAGTTGGTATTGAGACGGATGCTCCGAATGGCGGACTTTGTGTGGCTTACTTTGACGGTCAGTACCCAACTTCGCTCTATGACTATGAAGAGCGCTATCTGGAAAGCCTGAAGGAGAAGACAAGTTTTTATTAAAACAAGGTCAGCGGTAGTTGTCGCAATCTTTTTCAAAAATAAGAGTAAGGAAGAAAATTATGACAAATAAAAATGCATACGCTCAATCCGGTGTGGATGTTGAAGCAGGTTATGAAGTTGTTGAGCGAATCAAAAAGCATGTGGCACGTACAAAGCGAGCTGGTGTCATGGGGGTGCTGGGTGGCTTTGGCGGCATGTTTGACCTGTCTCAGACTGGGGTCAAGGAGCCAGTGCTGATTTCTGGTACGGATGGGGTCGGAACCAAGCTCATGCTGGCTATCAAGTACGACAAGCATGACACTATCGGGCAGGACTGTGTAGCTATGTGTGTCAATGACATCGTCGCTGCAGGGGCTGAGCCCCTTTACTTCCTGGACTATATTGCCACTGGGAAAAATGAGCCAGCAAAGCTGGAGCAAGTTGTCGCCGGTGTGGCAGAAGGCTGCGTCCAGTCTGGATCTGCCTTGATTGGCGGGGAAACCGCTGAAATGCCTGGCATGTACGGTGAAGATGATTATGACCTGGCTGGTTTTGCTGTCGGTGTGGCTGAAAAGTCGGAGATTATTGACGGCTCTAAAGTCGCTGAGGGGGATGTCCTTCTGGGGCTGGCTTCCAGCGGTATTCACTCTAACGGTTATTCCCTTGTCCGCCGTGTTTTTGCGGACTATACTGGTGAGGAAGAACTGCCAGAATTGGAAGGTAAAAAACTTAAGGAAGTCCTGCTTGAGCCGACTCGTATCTATGTCA
>ERZ772874.1270-NODE-1270-length-13242-cov-8.786456_pt1 | contig 13242 bp, 10 predicted proteins | sample MGYA00580586_ERZ772874 | MGnify/ENA primary metagenome ERZ772874 (study PRJEB29015, sample SAMEA2737952) | human oral metagenome | biome: human oral; feature: human-associated habitat; material: dental | place: China | collected 2154 ... | reverse complement strand
GTTTCGCCCGCCCCCGCGCAACCCGACGTCCCCTTCACTCCCCCAGCGGGCGGTTTCTTCATCGACTCGGTGCCAGGAATCTCATCGCGGACACCCCCGAAGGCCGCGCCGCCGTCACGCCACCCGTTGATGGAGGCGCCGGCCGACGGAGACCACGACGGGCTCACCGCCCTGCCGGCGCGGGCCCGCGAACTGCGCGACTACGCGCGACAGTTCACCCACGCCGAACCTGAACCGACCCCCGTTCAGCCATCCCGCCAGGAACCCACTCCTTCCGCGCCGTCGCCCTCTTCCGGAGTCGGCCCGCAAGTTCTGGCGGTCCTGTGCGAAAAGGGCCACCCGAACGCCACGCATGCCTCCTCGTGCCGCATATGCTCGTCCCCCCTGAGCAACGCAGCCGTCCAAGTACCCCGCCCCGACCTCGGACGAATCATACTGTCCACGGGGGAGGAGATACGTCTCGACAGGGACATCGTCATCGGACGCCGCCCCCGCTCGTCCACCCAGTCGGGGCGCGCAGCCGCACGGATGGTCATCGTGCCCAGCCCCGGCAAGCAGATCTCCCGCAGCCACTGCGAACTGCGCATCGACGACTGGGACGTGCGCCTCCACGACCTCGGCTCGAACAACGGCACGTACCTGACGCGCCCCGGGCAAGCAGCCGTCCGGCTGGATGAATCCGTCCCCATGGTGCTCAAACCCGGTGACGTCGTGGAACTCGGAGAAAACATCTCGTTCCGGATGGAGGACTAATGCGACGCCCACTCGATCCCCCGGCGATCCCCAACACCACCTTCGTCCGTCACCTCGGCTCGGGCGGCTTTGCCGACGTCTACCTGTACCGCCAGCTGATGCCCCAGCGCGACGTGGCCGTCAAGGTCCTACGCCCCGACTCCAACGCGCAGGCATCGGCCGCCTTCGACGCTGAAGTGAACCTCATGGCCAGGGTCTCCAACCACCCCTCCATCGTTTCCTTCTACACCGCGGGAATCACAGACGACGGCCGCCACTACCTGGTCATGGAGTACTGCCCGCCCCCTCACCTTGGCCAGCGAGCCAAGGAACACCGGATTCCCGTCTCCCAGGCACTCGACATCGGCGTGCGCATCGCGGGCGCCGCGGAGACTCTCCACCAGCGCGGGATCATCCACCGCGACATCAAACCGATGAACATTCTCTTCACCCAGTTCGGTCACCCCGTGCTCACCGACTTCGGCATCGCGGCACAAACCGGAACGGACGAGGAGACGGCAGGGGGTTTCTCCGTGGCGTGGGCGCCCCCGGAACAGCAGGACGGTACGGGCCCGTTCGGCCCCGCCATCGACGTCTACTCGCTGGCCGCAACCATCCACGGCATCCTCACCGGGCACTCGCCCTTCGAGATCCCCGGCGGTGACAACCGCGAGCTGTCCGTCCTCAACCGAGTGCTACGCAGCCAGGTCCCGCCAACCGGCCGCACCGACGTCCCCTTTCAGCTCGAACGCGTCCTCGCTATCGCACTGTCGAAGGACCAGAAGCATCGCTACCAGTCGGCGCGCGAATTCGCCCACGCGCTGCAAAACATCCAGTCCTCGCTGCACCTGACCCCCACGCCCTTCGAGGCGATGGGCGTGGAAACCCCCACCGGCACCTACGATGACGACGACGGAGACGAAACCTGCGCGGCACCCATCGCCGTGTTCTCCTCGCACGCCCCGGCCTCGCCCCCCACGGCCTCGTCCACCCCAGACGACGATGACGACCACACCGTCTCCGTCCTCACCCGAGTGGACCCAACCGCCTCCCCCTCAGCGAGCGCACCCAACGCTCAGGCTGCCCCCGCCACCGAACACGCGCCCGCGCCCGCCAACAGCGACCAAGCCTCCGACCCGGACTACAAGAGGTCACGAGGCATCGGCGGCCTCCTGGCTGGATTCCTATTGGTCGCGCTCCTCATCGGAGGGGTCGCATTCGGGGTGTGGACGGTGCTGCGCGGCGAAGGCACGACCACGGCCCCGGCCCAGTCCGCTGTCGATGTGCCGCCGATCGACGGCCTCCCCGACGCCAGTACAGCGGCCTCGATTAGCGGACTGACCGGGACCGTCACACCCGACGGAGTGACCTTCACCTGGGACCCGATCGGCACGGGAACCACGTACCTCTACCACGTCGAGGATCCCAAGGAGGAACACCCGGTGCGCCAGACGAAGGAGACGACCATTACCGTTCCCGCCGTCCCGGGGCGCACATGCGTGTCCGTCGCTGTCCGCCAATCTGACGGGCGTTCCTCGAATGACACGGTCGAATGCGTGGAGACGCCATGAACAGCTCACGCATCGAGCCCGACGCGCTCGAAGACACCTCCGCAGTCGTGGACTACTGCGGCGAAATCTACTCGATCAGTCCGACGGAACCGTTCCTCATCGGTCGCGAGGCGGACCTATGCATCGACGACAATCCCTACCTCCATCGTCGTCTCCTGCGGGTCAGCTGCCACGACGGCCTGTGGTGGTTGGATAACATCGGGGCGAGGATCGCTGTCACCGTCGCCGATGCCTCCGGCGCCATGCAGGCGCGGGTCGGGCCTGGCGCCCGAATCCCACTGGTGTTCGAGTCGGCGGTCGTCGTATTCGCCGCCGGCACAACGACCTACGAGTTTTCCATCACTGTGCGTGGTACGACGTTCCGCAGCTACGCGCCTCCCGCCCCGGATTCCGGGGAGGCCACCGTCGGCGAAGCACGCTTCACTCCCTCGCAATACCTACTCATCCTGGCGCTGTGCGAACCCTGGCTGACGCAAGCTGGTTCCGGAGCCACCGACATTCCACGCAACGCCGAGGCGGCGGCGCGGCTCGGGTGGCCGATCACCCGCTTCAACCGCAAGCTCGACAACGTCGCCGACAAGCTCGACCGGATGGGGGTACCCGGCATGAGGGGCAGACCCGGGTCCCTGGCGACACACAGGAGGGTCCGGCTGGTCGAATACGCTGTCGCGGCCCGGCTGGTCTCGGGCAGTGACCTGTATCTGCTTGACGAGGAGAAACGACGTAACACTGTGGCCGCCGAACCCAGCGGGAGGAATACCCCATGAAAATCAAGCTGACACTGCGAGGACGTGCCCGTGACGACATCAACCTGCTGGTGACCACGGACGCGACTGCAACGGTCGGCGACATCGCCGCCGTCCTTGCGGCTTCGGGTCCCGAAGGCGCCGGCCACGCAGTCGATCCAGAATCGGTTACTTTGAGGATCCTCGATCCCCTCGGAGGTCGTGTTGTCTCTGTCCTGCCGTCAACGGCGTTCGTCACCGAGACCATGCTCCACTCGGGGTCCCTCATTGATATCGCTTCCACCGATGGAGCAGTTTCCACAGGTGAAGTTGCAGGCGAGCTGCGAATCCTCGCGGGACCCGACACTGGGATGCGGGTTCCCTTGCCTTTCGGGGGAACTGTCATTGGCCGCTCGCCTTCCTGCGCGATCACGCTCGCTGACTCACGCGTCTCCAAGACACACGCGCGCATCACTGTCGGCTCGGGAATCGAGATTCGAGACCTTAACTCGGCCAACGGAGTCATCGTCGGCGATCAACGCGTGCAGAAGGCGGAGGTCAAAGCGGATGACATCGTGACTCTCGGGGACACGCAGATCCAGCTCATCCAGACCAGGCTGCCCGAATCCATCGGCGAATCCACCGACATCGCTTTCGTGAGGCCGCCCCAGGTGCTCCCGAGGGTCGGAACGCGCAAGTTCAAGCTGCCGGAGCTGCCTGAGCTCCCCGGCCCCACCCAGTTCCCGATGGTCGCTCTGCTGATGCCCATCATCATGGGTGCCGTCATGTTCGCGATCACCGGCCAGCTGTACTCAGTGCTCTTCATCGCGTTGAGTCCCCTGATGATGATCGGTTCCTCGTGGGACCAGAAGCGTCAGAACAAGAGGATCCTGGAAAAGGAACGCCTGCAATTCGATCAGGCCATCACGGCGATCCGCGACGAGCTCCAGGCGCACCGCGACGCCGACAGGGAGGCCCGGCACTCGCAGTTCCCCCCGATCGAACAGGTCATCGCGGGCGCACTGCGCAGGGACGGCTCCCTGTGGCTACGCAGGCCTGAGCACCCGGAGTTTCTCAAGCTCCGTTTGGGGATCGGGACGGACCTTGCGAAAGTCGAGTTCGAGGACCAGGGGAACAGGAAGGGGTTGCCTGACTGTCTCGACCGCGTGCGCCAGCTGCGCTCCGAGTTTTCCACGATCTCAGATGTCCCGGTCGTCACGGATCTTCGCGCTGCTGGGAGCCTGGGGCTGTGCGGTGCCACCAGTTGGCTTGAGCAGGTTCAGATGGCAATCGGTGCTCAGATCGCCGCCGAGTATTCCCCGGCGGAGCTCGTCACCGTTTGCATGACGTCCTCCTCTCGGCTGCCCTCCTGGGAGTGGCTTGAGTGGCTGCCCCATTCAGCTTCCCCCCATTCCCCGCTCGGTTCGACTGTTCACCTCGCGGCGGATTCACCGTCCTGCGCGACACTCCTGGAAGCGCTGGAAGGCCTCTTGGAACTGCGCAGTAGCCAAGCACAGGCAGGCGCATCGGATACCCCCTCGCGCGCGCCCCGCGAGACCGGGACGCCGCTCGACACAGGCGTTTGCTACCCCAATACCGTGCCCGCCGTCATCGTGTTCGTTGATGACGCCCCCACCGATCGCGCTCGCCTCAACCGCATCGCAGAACTTGGACCCGACCACGGGATCTACTTCGTGTGGAGTTCCACCGACTTCGCCAACCTACCCGCCGCCTGCCGTTCCTTCGTCGCCATAGACGAGAGAACCGCGTCGATCGGAGATGTCTCCGGTTCCCGTGTTCTCTCGGATATCGCCGTGGACCGTGTCAGCCGAAACGACATCATCCGCCTGGCGCGTTCGCTAGCGCCCATCATTGACAGCGGCATGCCGGTCGACGACGACTCAGACCTGCCCGGATCAATCTCGTTCGTGACCCTCACAGGCAAGGAGCTCGCCGACAACCCCGAAGCCGTCATCGAGCACTGGCACGCCTCCCATTCGATCATTAATCGCACACCCGGCGCGCCCCTGGAGGCAGTCCCGGAAATGTCGATGGCCGCCCTGGTGGGAATGGGCGCAGGGGCTCCACTGCATCTCGATCTGCGGACTCAAGGCCCCCATGCCTTGGTGGGCGGCACCACAGGCGCAGGCAAGTCAGAGTTCCTTCAGGCCTGGGTTCTAGGAATGGCCCAGACCCTCTCCCCCGACCGCCTCTCGTTCCTCTTCGTCGACTACAAGGGTGGTTCTGCCTTCGGCCAGTGCGTCGAACTCCCACATTTCGTCGGCCTCGTCACCGACCTGTCGCCCTTCCTCGTCCGGCGTGCCCTCACGTCGTTGCGCGCCGAACTCACCCGACGAGAAAGACTACTGAACAGCAAAGGCGCCAAAGACCTCGTCACCCTGGAGAAGACCGGCGACCCCGACTGCCCGCCGTCCCTCGTCATCGTCGTAGACGAGTTCGCCGCACTGGTGAGCGAAGTCCCCGAGTTCGTCGACGGAGTCGTTGACGTCGCCCAGCGAGGTCGTTCCCTCGGCCTCCACCTGATCCTCGCAACGCAACGTCCCTCGGGTGTCATCAAGGACAACCTCCGAGCCAACACCAACCTGCGTGTCGCCCTGCGCATGGCTGATACGGACGACTCTCAGGACGTGCTCGGGGATGCCATGGCGGCGCATTTCCCCCAGTCTGCGCCCGGCCGCGCCGCCGCGAAGACAGGCCCCGGGCGCATTTCCGTCTTCCAGAGCGGCTACCCGGGGGCGAAGACTGTCGAGGACGTCAAGACCGTGTCGGTCGACGTGGAGCAGCTCGGATTCGGAATACCGCATAAGTGGCACACACCCAAGCTCCCCCGCCCGGGCGACGACGTTGCCACGGACATTCAGCGCGTCGTGGCGACCCTCAAGAGCGCCGCGACGATGGCCGGAATCCCCGAGCCACGAAAGCCCTGGCTATCTGAACTCGCGCCCACCTACGACATCACGGGCCTCTACCAGCGTCGGGATACCGAACTCGTTCTCGGCGTCGTCGACGCACCCGCCGAGCAGGAACAGGTTCCCGATTACTTCCTACCCGACAAGGAGGGAAACATCGCCTACTACGGCGCCTCGGGGTCGGGCAAGACACAGGCGCTGCGCTCGCTAGCCGTCGCGGCGGCGATCACGCCCCGCTCCGGCCCGGTCCACGTATACGGCCTCGACTTTGCTGGCGGCGGCCTCGACATGATCAAGGTGATGCCACACGTCGGCGATGTCGTTCCGGGAGACGACGAGGAGCGAGTCACGCGCCTTATCACGACGCTCGGCAGCATCGTCGATGAGCGGGCAGGTCGTTACTCGAAGGTGCGCGCCTCGGACTTGACTTTCTACCGAAAGATCTCAGGAAACAGCGATGAGCCCCGTATCCTCCTACTTATCGACGGCATCGGCGCGTTCAGCGATGAGTACCAGTCGACCACCCTCAAGGCGAAGCTCTGGACGCGTTTCCAGCAGATCCTTCTCGACGGGCGCGCGGTCGGCGTCCACGTCGCGGTCACCGCGGATCGCACGCAGGCGATCCCCACGTCTCTAGCCTCCAACTTCCAGCGGAAGATCGTCCTGCGCATGACCGACGAGGATTCCTACCTCAACCTGGGCCTCCCCAAGGACGTTCTCAACCCCACGAGTCCCCCCGGGCGCGCCATGCAGGTCGGCAACCCCAACGTGCTGCAGCTGGCGGTTTTGGGAGACAACGTCAACCCACTCGCCCAGGCTCGGAAGATGGAGGAGATCGCCTCGATCGGAGCACTGCGCGACCGCGTCCGCCCCGCGCCGATCAGATCGTTGCCTACCATGATCCCAGCAGATTCGATCCCCGCTTCACTCAATGGCTACCCGGTGATCGGCATGGAGGCGGACTCCTTGTCCCCCCTCACATTCAGGCCGGTCGGCACGCTTGCAGTGGGAGGTGGCCCGCAGTCAGGAAGGTCCAACGCACTGTCGTGGCTGGTTCACTCACTGGAGGTTACCTACCCCAACGCCCGTTTCCTCCACGCGTCATCGGGACGCTCCACGCTTGCGGAGGCCCCGGTGTGGGAATCTACGGCCCGCGGTGCAGACGCCGTTGCCGAGTTGTTGACGACGTCGGAGTCCTTCTTCCAGATGCATGCTCCCGATGACACCCCAGGAGTGGTGCTCGTCATTGAGGGGCTGGGTGATTTCACCTACGGTAGCGCTGATCAGGCGATCCAGAACGCCATCATTGCGGCTAGGCAGAACGGTCATCTCGTCGTCGCCGAGGCCGACTTACCCGGGTGGTCACGCTCAGGTCCGCTGGGCCAGTTGATGCGAGGCGGGCGTACCGGTCTGGTCCTGTGTCCTTCCCTCGGTGACGGTGACGGCGTCGTTGGGACGTCGGTTCCCGGCCTGCCCGGCCGCGAGATGAGCCCCGGACGAGGATTCTTCACACAGAAGGGCAAAGTCTGGAAAGTCCAGGTCCCCAGGGCCTGACACCACATGGGGACTAGTCCCCATTGTCAGTAACCATTGATGTTGGCACAATCGTTAGCGAGGGGAAACCCACCGAGACTCCGCCGACCGCGGCGGGGCACGAACACAAAGGAGACTCTGATGGCATTCGTCGGTATGGACATCGAGCAGGTACAGAATCTGTCGCGTCAGCTGAATCAGAAGGCGTCGGACATCGATAACATCATTAGCACTCTGAACAGTACGCTCCAGGGAACGGAGTGGAAGGGACAGGACGCTGAGCAGTTCCGCAACGACTGGAACTCGAACCTAACCAACAGCCTGAAGCAGGTCTCGCAGGCGCTTAAGGACGCAAGCCAGAAGGCCTCCAAGAACGCTCAGGAACAGCAGAACACATCGAGCGCGCTGTGATCTCTCAGGGGTTCCGGTGCCTGCGGGTACCGGAACCCCATTCCGTCACGGCCTGGCCCGCCGGACAGACACACTAGTACGCACCGCAATTTGGGAGAAACCATCATGGCAATCGTCGGCGCAGACGTCGAGCAGCTACGCGCGCTCTCTCGCCAATTCCGCGAAAAGGCCGACCAGCTTGAGTCGAGCATCGTGCAGCCTCTGTCGCAAAGCATTAGCTCGGCTCCCTGGAAGGGCACCGATGCTGAGACCTTCCGCCAGCAGTGGCAAACGGATCTAACTCTGAAGATCCATCAGGTCATTGAGTCCCTTCGTGCGGCCTCAGAGACTGCCGCCAAGAATGCTGATGATCAGGATCGAACGTCGTCCGTCACCTCAGGAACGTCCGCATCGCCCTCGGGTGCTACCGGCACGTCTGGCGGATCTACGCAAGCCCCGTCAGGTGGTTCCAGCTCCGGCGTACCCAACGGGAGTACCCCAAGCTCGTCGGGAGGGGGGGAGACTCCCACGCCCGCGCCCAACGGCGCACAGCCTTCGCAAGGATCCTCCTCGACCAGCGCCCACTTCGAGAGTTTCCGCCAGCAGCGCCTGGGCCAGAAGGTGGACTACGACGGTGCTTACGGCTACCAGTGCGTCGATCTGGCCAACCAGTACACCACCGACATCTTCGGCGTCCCCGCCCACTCCGCGCTCGGCGGGGGCAATGCAAAAGATATCTTCGGTAACACGGGTGAGCAGTACTTTACGAAGGTTGCGCCCAGCGGGGGCCCCCAGGTCGGTGACATCGTCTGCATCGGAGGGTACCGCTCGAATCCCTACGGGCACATCGCAGTCGTCAACGCGGTCGGCGCTGACGGTTCAATCACGGTCATGGAGCAGGACGGCTTCAAGCAAACACCCGCGAAGCTCCGGGCGCTCGGCGCGACCGAACGCAGCGCGATCCAGGGCTTCCTTCGCCCCAAGGCTGATCGGCTGAAGTAGCAGCCGTATCCTCAGCCCGTCGGGGGGTGTTCTCACGCTCGTGAGCACACCCCCCGGTCCCAGTTCATTCTTCATCCCTCTCACGAAAGGACTCGCCATGGCAGCGGTCGGCGCAAACGTTGAGCAGCTACGCAAGGCAGCGCAAACATTCCGTCAGAAGGCGGAATACCTGGAATCTTCGATCGCTCAAAGCGTGTCTCGGCAGGTTGGCACGAGCGCGTGGAAAGGATCCGACGCAGACACCTTCCGAAACCAGTGGCAGTCCGACCTCGCACCAAAGATCAAGCAAGTTGTCGAGCAACTAAGAAAGAGCGCGGACGCGCTAACCCGCAATGCCAACGAGCAAGAACTGGCATCAGCAGCGGGCGCAGGCTCCTCGGGAAGTGGCCCCTCCACAGGGAACATCAACGGAGGCACCCACAATGCGTCACCAAGCTCGCCGAGCCCCGGTTCGATTGTTCCTAAGAATACAAGTGGGAATGTTCTCAAGGACGTTCTCGCAAAGGCAGGAAACGTAGGACCAATCAAAGACATGAAGGGACTTTACGAGGTTATGAAAGGTAGGGACAACTACGAGAAGCTATCAACCTCAGTGAGACTGTTAGAGAAGTATACCAAACGGGCGCCGAAGCCAATCAAGTGGACCGCCAAAGCAATAAAGTGGTCGAAAGCCGTCGGCGAGGAGGCCGCACGCGTGAAGATGAGCGGTCCTTGGCCAAAAGGCGTCACCGTATGGGATGCGCTGGTTGAGTCCAGCGGAGAGCAACGAAAGAGCGACTCCATTGGAAGGAAATTCCAGTATGTCAAAGGCGCTTGGAACATTCTTGCCAACGCTATTGGCACTACACACAGAAGGTACAAGTAATGACAATACTTCTTACTGACGACGAACTGGTAACCATCGGCAGGATCGAGGACGGCTGGCACTGGCCGCTCATGACGGTTCCTGCAGAGTCGCGCGACGAGGCGGACAAGCGGGGAATCCGTTCCCTCCTCGTCCGCGGACTAGCGACAGAGGAAGGCCCCCACCCCGACCTCGAACTCATCGCGAGTTACGGTAGCGCGACGCGCACGATCGCCACCCTGTACATCACCACCGACGGCGATCTGGCGATTCCCGATCTCCAGCTCTTCGCGCTGACCAACGACAGCGAAACGTGGCTCAGCGACCTGCGCATGCCCATGGGCATTCATCGCATCGACCACGTCACGTCTGACGCACTGACCGATGTTCTCGAGTCGACGTGTGCGACTTTCCTCGACGAGTCGCTGGGCACCGACGCCTCCGGTTTCGTCGTTCTCGATTCCAAGGGAGAGGTCTCTCGCGGCATCCAAATCACTGACACGGTGCAGGCTGTGCGCCGCGAAGGCGAGGGCCTGGTCGTCGAGAAGACCCTGTTCTCCTCAACGGAACGCTCGCGGCTCAATTCATTGATCAAGGCACTCATCGCCAACTAGGAGAACACATCATGACCACGGCGATAGCAATCATCATTCTCATCGCTTGCGGCTTCCTCTATTACGGGTGGATACGGCTGCGTCAGGAAATCTCCGCGAAGATCACCCAGCTGGTTTTCCGAAAAACGCACCATGAGGGCGAGGGCGCTGTGGGCAGAACGCACCTCATTACACCGAAATCAGTGTCTGCTGGCGACCTCCTTGAGGCTGTGTGGGAGGCAATCGACGTTCCGGCAAGCGAAAAGCCCCCACTGTGGTGGCCCGCCAGCGTCTTCAAATGGCGCTCGGACGATCCCGCCGGTCTCGTTTTCCAATCGAAGGGCCGCCTGACCTTCACGCAGTGGTCTGCGACGCTGCTCACCGACAAAGAAGGCACGCAGCTCCTGTGGAGCATCGTCCAAGCATTGCAGGTGAACGGTCTGGTGCCCGAGGCCAGGAGCCTAGCAAATCTGGAACGGCGCGTCATCAGGGCGATGAGGGCATGTGACCCGTACTGCGAGATCATCAGTGAACAAGGAAAGGTGAAGTGGAAATGAAACACACCACCCCACACTTCATCGCACTGGCGGTGCTCGCCATCGGCCTGCCGTGGTTTTTCCTGCTGGCCGACGAGGATCACAGGCTCCTTCCGTCGCTGTTCATCGTTGTTGGTTTGGTAGCGGTTCTGGCCTTGGATTTCTTCGGCCCTCCGGCTCTGCCCGACCCCCTCGCAGCCCAGGACCCCGAGCCGTGGAACCGCCCGCCCGCCACCAACGAACAGGAGGCGCAGGCCTACCGGGCATGGATTGAACAGGCGTTGGCAGCAACCGCGCAAGCCCCACAGACGATGCCGATGAGTTCAGCGATGTCGCCAACCCCGGCACCAGCTGTCCCCATGAATCAAGCAATGCCGCCCACGCCGGAGACTGCACCCGCGTCGGCTCCCGCGCCGACAGCGGTTGCGCCGTCGATGCCTCCGCCCCCGGAAGCCCCTGCACCGCGCCAGCGCGCGGCCGAAGAGCTTAACCGCCCGATCTCGATTGGCCCTCTCACCTCCCCCAGCGAGGACGCCCCGGTCAATCAGCCGTTCTCGGTTGGCCCGCTCGCTTCGCCCACACCTGCCCTGCAGCAAGCCCCGGAACCCCAGCAAGCCCCGGAACCCCAGCAGGTCTCGGCACCCCAACAGGCACCTGAAATCGCTCAGCCTCAGCAGGCCTCGGCCGACGCCTACGACGACGATGACCTCGACATGACGCGCGCGGCAGTCTCGCCGGGAAGCCGCTTCACTGCCGCCGACGCGATAGATCCGGCGACGCCGTGGGAGATCCAGGCGGAGATCGCTCGGACGAGGCCTGACCTGTGGTTGGCGCTGTCGAAGAATCCGTCGATTTACCCGGATCTCAAAGCCTGGCTCGATCGCCATATCAACAAGTAGCCAACGCACGAGGCACGACATACGTGGGGGCCACCCATTGGGTGGCCCCCACAGCCACGTTCACTCGTCCGCACATCAAGGTGACTGAGTGGGAACGCGCGCCGCCTATCCGTTGATCTCGCGAATCTTGGACTGATCGTCACCCGCCGTCACACAAAAGAGCTTCGCTGAACTGACACTCAGCTGAATCATGGCTTTTGAAGGATTCTTCCCCTTCTCCGACAGGAGGTCCTTGACCGCCTCATATTGATCGTCAGAGGACATCGTCAAATACTCCCCACAGGTCGTGTCACCCCCCTTGGTCCTCGTTGATCCAGAGCACGCCGTCAGTGAGACCACAACCATGACGGCCGCTACGACACTGACCGCCTTCTTCCATCGCGTCATGCCAGACTCCTAATACCTGTGTTGTGATGTGAAAGAACCGCCCTCCATCAGAGGACACCTCCAGTATGCCCCAACGCACACCCCACAGTGTCACAAATATCATAAGTTATACATAGTAACTATGTGGCACTTCAGGGATGGAACAAGGCTTCCCCACTCAACAGACGCTCGTCGATGCCGCCTTCGACTCCACAACATCCAGCCCCGCATCGGTGAGGATCGTCGCGGCCCACCGTCTGCCCGCGGGACAGGCGCGCACAACCACACGCCCAGCCCCGGCCTCGTCGAGGGCAGCGACGGCACGCTCGACGATGCGCGTGCGCAAACGCTCCTCGTATTCTGTGCTCCCACCGCGGGTAGCATCACCGCGGTCGTCGAACAGCACAACCTCGACGCCTCGGCTCCGCGCGCGCCTCGCAGCCGCCACGACCTCGGTCCCCGTGAAGTAAGGCGCGCGGATCTCATCGCGCAGTTCAGCCTCCAACAGGAGCGCCTCCATGACGAGGCCGTCCGTCAGTTCCCGATCCCGGATCGCCTGCAGGGTTCCCCGCGCCCGAACGGACACGTCTGCAAGTTCGACCGCCATAGCCGTATTGGTGGCTACCTGTAGCTCTCTCTCCAGGCGTGCCTGACCCTCGTCCTTGAGGGACCTTTCGATCGATGAGGTCGCGCTACCAGACCACTCGACGAGGCCGAACCACAACATGAAGGTGAGGATGTGCCCGATAGTGAAGGTGAATACCAGCAACGGCGTCCTGCCCTGGATCGCGACCCACGCGGCGACGGCCGCCACGAAGGCAGCACAACCCGCGATCGCCTCGGCCTGCCGCTGCCGAACAAGGAGCAGGGCAGCCAGGAACATGGAGGCACCAGCCGACCACCCGGACCACCCTGGCCACTGCGAGGGCCCCCTGACCAGGGGAAGCACCAGCAGGTTGGCCGCCCCGATCGCGGCGGCGCTCCCCCACGTCACCACCGCCGGGGGCACACGATCGGCCCACCGCGCCACGAGCGAGGCTCCCGCTACGGCTATCAGTGCGAGCGCGAGGACGGGCGGCGCCACGTGAGTGTAGGCGCCGTGACTGATCTCGACCGTGAGG
>ERZ772874.1269-NODE-1269-length-13252-cov-7.592559_pt1 | contig 13252 bp, 12 predicted proteins | sample MGYA00580586_ERZ772874 | MGnify/ENA primary metagenome ERZ772874 (study PRJEB29015, sample SAMEA2737952) | human oral metagenome | biome: human oral; feature: human-associated habitat; material: dental | place: China | collected 2154 ... | reverse complement strand
AAGGCGGTCTCGCTGTCGCTGGACGGTGCCCGGGCCGCTACCCATGACGCCTTCCGCGGCTTCGCCGGCACGTACGCGGCGACCTGGGCCGCGGCCCGCATGATCCGGGAGGCGGGCTTTAGGCTGCAGGTCAACTCCACGGTGACCAGGGCGACCGTCCTGGAGCTGCCGGCGCTGATGAGCGACGTGATCGGGCTCGGCGCCGCCCTGTGGAGCGTCTTCTTCGTGGTCCCGACCGGCCGGGCCGAGCGCGAGTCGATGCTCTCGTCCGAGCAGACCGAGGACGTGCTGCAGTGGCTGGCGGACATGTCGCACCGGATCGCGATCAAGACCACCGAGGCGCCGCACTACCGCCGGGTGGTGCTGCAGCGGGCCGCCGGGGTCACGCCCCGGACCGGCGCCCTGTACGACCAGCTGACCGAGCTCAGCCAGTCCGAGCTGCGCGACCACCCGGTCCCGGAGCGCCCCGCCCGGCCCCCGATCGACGTCAACGCCGGCCGCGGCTTCGTCTTCGTCAGCCACGTCGGTGAGGTCTTCCCGTCCGGCTTCCTGCCGCACTCCGTCGGCGACGTCCGGACCACCAGCCTTCCGGAGATCTACCGCGACTCGCCGCTGATGCGCCAGCTGCGAACCCCGTCTGGCTTCGGCGGACGCTGCGGGCGCTGCGAGTACGGCGAGGTCTGCGGCGGCTCACGATCCCGGGCGTACGCGCTCACCAGGGACCTGCTGGCCGAGGACCCAGCCTGCGCGTACGAGCCGGCACCCACGCCGAATCACTCCTACTATTAGTAATATGTGGAACGGGTCGCCTCGCCCCACAACCAGCATCACTCACTCTTCCGCGAATGGGTAAATCCGCTAAAGTAGCCCAGCGTCGGGTCTGCGAAAGTTCCCACCACTAGTCCGCGGTCTAGAAAGCGGTTAAACTCCTCGCAACTTGTCTCCGGCAGCAGCGCACATCCGTGGCAAGCAGCCAGATTGCACGAGTCCGGCCCCTGCCCCTTCTCACCTGCATCCATGCACACGGGGTCGGTAGAGCACCACTGGGCGTGGAAGATAGCCGATGCGAACACTGACCGCAGCCTCTCAGGCCGGGCCATGCGCACCAATCCTCCCATCGTTCCCTCAGAGTCACCGGCGGCGGTATAGATCAGGAGTCCCGCCATCTCTCGATCGGGCGCTTCGGAGACGTAGAGCCGCTCGCGCAGCGCAGCCGAACTGTACCCACAAGTGAACACCAGCTCGTTGATAAGCAGGTGTCCCAGTGTGTGCAGCAGCACGAAGCGCGGGGGCAGCGACCGGTTGCGGAGGCCGCGCTGGGAGGCGATCTCCCCGTAGTGGTTCCACATCTTCCTCGCGCGCCCTTGGACCTCAGCGCGAGTCTCCCACGTTCTCAGCCGACTCGGGTCCAACTCAAAGTAGATACCCTCACCCTTAACTACGTATGCGGGCAGCCAGTCCTGCGCTTGAGGCAACGGCTCACGCCGTAGCAGCGCCTTACCCACACTAAGCTTTAGAACATCGTCTCGCACTCGTGTGAAGCCCCGCAACGCTCGAGTCTCCCGCAGAACATCGACCGACCGCACCCGCTCTAGCCAGGAACCAAGATCCGAGTGCACGCCGGGATCAGTCGCAGTGAGATAATCATCTCTCGGCGTCTGTCGGATGTACTGAAACTCCGGGTATCGCCACTCATCGTCACCAGTGAGAAGTTCAGCATCCGACTCCTCCCCAGACTCCGGCTTCTCGCTGTCAATGCCCAAGAGATCGCGATAGCCGGCAATGAGCTCGTCGTCCGCAACAAGCCCAAACAGCTCCGGCGGCGTGTTCTTACGAAGTTGCTCACGTAGGAGCCCAGCATCAACACCCGACCCCACAACGCTCCCGAGCGTCTTCATGGTCGCACACACTGCGGGATTCCGCATCAGCTCATGCATGTCGGCACTTACCGCGCCCTCCTGGCGGGGAAGATAGATCGATGATTCCACCTTGGGGAAATAAACATTCCCAGCCGCACGCAAGGCCCCGCGGAGAGGCCGACCACAGACTCCTTCGAGCTCGCCTAGCCAAGGACGAGCCCCAGTGCAGAGATAAGGATCATCCGGGGTAGAAAGCTGATCGCTGAGAGTGGTGCGTTCTTCACCGTTCACAAAGCGTGCCTCAGTGATGCCACGAAGAGGCCGTTCTCTCTCACATCCATCGCACACGACTCGTTGCCCCTCAAGACCGCCACCACCGACGGACTTCAAGCGCAAGGGCCCATTGCAGAACGGTCGATGAGAACGGTGCACCCATTCATCGAACGGAAAGTCTTCAATATGCCCATCAGGACAGATAGCAACGAACGGCACTTGCGACATACGCGGCCCGCGCTTCCAGTCAGCGTGTTTCACATCCTTGCAGATCACGGCCTGCCGCATGGTCAACGTCGACAACTGCAGCCGCTTGCAGAACATGCAAAAACACCACCGAGGAAAACGTAGAACCGGCACCTTAAGTCTAAGGTTACGCTTATCATTGCTCAACCCCTGATAGCGATAATCCGGCGGAAGTCGGAACCCCGAGACCCGCAGACGCGCCTCAAGGCGCCAGTCGTGCTCCTGATACTCCTCAATCGCCAGGGTACTCTCCCCTTCGGGCTCGTACCAGTGATCCAACCCAGCAGTGATGACTGACGTCCCATTCACAAGCATGCTCATCGCACCTACGCCGAAAGGACTAACCAACTGGGCCCGTCTCATTGCTCCACTGCTCATGGCACGCCCTCTCCCTCGTCATCATCTTGAACGTAGGCTAGCGAAATCTCCAGCCGACATTCAGCATCAACGTTGCGCATGCTCGTCGGCACATCCCAGATCATCGCTCGGCCGTCCACGTCAGGAAGAGTTCCCGCAAAGCGCATAAGCCCCTGTTTCGGGTCCCCCCTCGGAGCAGGATTCGCTTCCCACATCGTCCGCTCCCAGCGTTCCCACTGCCGAGCTCTCAGCTCCGACATGCGTTTCACCATCGACAACTCTGCCGCGTCCACTATCGCCGCTCGCTTGCAGAGCAATTCTACCGACTCCTTATAGGCTTCGCCCGGGAACGGGTGAGGAGGGCGATCCTGCGGAACGATCTGCCGCACGTAGGCGACGGCCGCAGCATGCAGCGCTCGCCGCAGAACCGGGGTGGCGAACGGCGTCACAGATGTCGGCTCCACCTGTGCATACAGTTGTTGGTGATAGGTCAGGAACCGCTCGTAATGGCTACGATCCCGGGGCTTAGCCGCCCCGAATATCGTGATCACTAGACCAGGACTGACATCCGCCCGACGTCCGACACGACCTGATACTTGAATGTACTGCGCGGTAGTCTTGGGCTGTCCCACAATCGTCATTAGTCCAAGCCGGTCGATGTCCACTCCGACTTCTATGATGTTCGAAGCCAAACAAATGTCAACGGCGTCCTGCTGCTCGTGTCCCGCAAGGTAGCCGACCTTGAGCTTCTTGATGGCCTCAGGGATCTCATCAGACCGCCGTCGTGAGGTGAGCTCCATAGTACGGTTGGGCCATCGCGGCTTGATTCCATCACGACGCATGAGGCCAGTCAGGTAGTCCGGGACATCGGACTCCAGCAGTGAGACCGTATTGCCGAGTTCCCGCAGAGAGTTAAGGAAGTTCAGATTCGTCCAGTAGCCATCTCGGTCCGCCTCCGGCACCTTCGTCGCTCCAAGCAGAGTCGCGGCAGCCACACGAGTCTGGACAGTCTGCGTCGAACCAAGCGAGGCGCTCATGACACCGAGGTAGCGTCGGCCAGGCTCCAATGACCCATCTGGTCGGCGGGCAGGTTCCGCGAAGAACGAGTGCCCTTCTTCTAGTCCGTGCGGCGGGAAGAGTGCCACGCTCTCCCGACCGAACAGGCCCTTGATCTGATCCTCATATCGCCGGATAGTAGCTGTTGATGCAATAATCTTCGGCGGAACCGGATCCCGTTCCCGTCGGTCCGTGCAGAGCTCGTCAATGACCGGCTCGTATAAGCCCACCATAGAACCGAGTGGACCAGAAATCAGATGCAGTTCATCTTGTATGATTAGGCTTGGCGGGGACGTTGCACGCCTACCCTGCTTATCGATGCCGAACAAGCGTCGAGCCCGCGGGAGCCAGGCCATCATCGCAAACTTATCGACGGTACCTATAACGATTGAAGGCTGGACTTCATATATCTCCTCATCCACTACGTGGACCGGGAGGCCAGCGCGACGCGAGTAGCGACAGTCTCCATCAACACAGCGCAGCACCACACGATCGCGCCCCATCTTCTCATACCCAAAGACGTTCTGCCCAGACTTGGACCTGGGCCTCGCGCCCATCTCGGCCCCACACCACGGGCAGCGCAGCAGGAGGAAGTGATTCTGTTCGCGCGGGTCGCGTCTCATTCGTTCGAGGCCTTCGACTGCTGACCTCCCAGTGTTTGGCGTGGACGAGCTACCTACCCAGATCCCGATCCCAAACGGGGAGTCTCCCAATGCTTCGGAGTTCTCGTCACGGATTGCTTCGAGCACACAAATGAGCGACGCAGCTCGCTCGAACTGCTGGGCCGTCAGGAGTCGGAGTGTGTAGCGCATCAGCGTGTCGGTGCCCACGTCCCTGGGGTTACGCAATCGACGAGCCAACAGGCTGACCGCCGCGGCCCCCAAGTATGCCTCGGTCTTACCGCCGCCGGTCGGAAAGAAGATCAGATCCACTAAGGTTCGGGTCTTCCGGTGCGGTTCAACTAGTTCAGGCAAGCTAGCCAGAATGAAGGCAATCTGGAAGGGACGCCACGTGCCTTTCCCTTGAGGAATGACTGGATGGGGATGAGGTCCTTTCAGGCGCAGTCCACCGGCCGCCGTGAACTCCACCTCTCGCAAGGGAAGACTGGAGCGCACCTGCTGGTATAGCATGGCCTCATTAGCCCAGCGAAAAGCCTGCCTCGCTATTGGACTCGACGCGACAAGCTGCCACCCGGTCGTCATGCGGCGCAGGGCATCGTGAGCCAGTGCCATGTGGCGCTGGGCAGCGCCCTGGAAGCGTGCTGGGAGATCGTCGATCTCGGCCATGCGCTCATCAATCCACTCTCTGTAGAGGCGCAACACGGTCTCAACTTGATCTTGGCCTTGCGCAGTTCCTTCCGCAAGGTCCTTCATACTAACTGTGACCGTCTGGCGGCGCCCCGCTTCGTCAAGGCAATACTCTCCATTTTCATCTGTTAGGTATACGTTTGGGGTGAGACTCACTACTTCATAAGCGGGCAAAGCAACCGCGCGCACCGTCGCCACCCTTGCATCCGCTTCGCCGTCCCAGTCGGCGGCGCACCCGTGGCCTATGGCGTACGTTTTCTTGTTCCGGTAGAGGAGATCAATCGACTGTTCTTCATCATCACGGTCTGGTAGTTCAGATTCTGGGTACGGCTCGATACTCGCCCCGTGCGCAGCCCTGACACTGAAACCCATCTGGAAGAATGCGCTGCCAGCTCCAGCGCCCAGAGTCTGATTAACCACCGCGATCGTTACTAAGCGCTGTTTCGAGTCATCGCAGCCAGGAATAGGACGACTAAGAACTCGTGTGACTGGGAATAGCCTCGGAGCGTCACCCTCAGGCACGGTTTCGAGAGTCACTAGGCCAACGGCATCTCCGCTGAGAGCGCCCCCCCCCGCACCGATCCTGTGACCGTGAAGGGTCGTCGCAGCCACCAGTCCACCGGCCTTACCAATCCGGGGATATGGACACTAAGTTTGTCATAGTAGGCGCCAGTGACGTGCACGACCAGGGAGCCCTCCGGTGGAATATGGCACTGAAACGACAGCGCCATCGCCGATGGCTTAAAACTGTTGGCGTCCGTGAGGTCGAAGTCATCCGAATCGGCCTCATCATGCCGTAAGCAACCCTCAAGCTCGGCCGGTGGACCCGGGGGATCATAGTCGCCAGATGGTACACCAGGGACGCCCATTAGGTCCATTTCCTCTAGACTACTAGACTCCGCGCTTCCGCCTGTCCCGGTCGATCCACCACCATGAAGAACACCGATACCGTACCGGGTCAGAGGCGAGCCAATTGTAAGGATTTCCTCTTTGGTGATCTGATCGTGGAACTGCCCACGACTTTCATCTACTGTTGAGAATCTAATCACGCCGCTGGAGCAGTCGATTGGCCTTCCCCGTGGTTCTTCGCCATCGACGGGTCCAAAGAGTTCTCGCCTGACTTCAGCTTCGATGATTGCTCGAGCTTCAGTTCCACTCATATGCGTCTCCCTGATGGCACGCTCGCGTCGACTTCCCCAACCGAGAGGCGCCTAGCGCTAGCAAGCGCAATGCATGCTCCTCCATCCAACCTGCCTCCGATTCCCGAATCATTCTCGCCCGGCCGAGTGGGTGGTGTCAAGGTGTGGAGGCAACGAGGAGCTGTTCGTGGGCTTCTCTGGGGGGTGCGCCAGTCTAGGCATTGGCGGGGACCGGCGCTGCCGGGCCAGCCTCTCAGCCCGCACCACCTGGTAGCCCGACCCCGCCGAGCCCCGCCGAACCTCCCGTGACACCACCGACACCGCCCGCCCCAGGTGCGCCGCGACCCGCCGCCCGCCTTCAGTCCCGTCACGATCCCTGCCCGGTCCTCCACCGTCAGCAGCCGCCGTACTCCACCCACAGCCCACCAACCTCCCACAGCCCACCAGCCGAAGTCATTCGATCCACTGTCCACTCCGATCCGGAAACAGCAATCGTGCTTCGTGCCGCGGAATGATGTCAGTGTAGGGAGAGATAGCAATGACCCTAGTCGCCACAATACCTCTAAATCCTTCGGATATAGGGTTCAACTTCAAATACCCTTTGCTCTCCAACTCTCCGAGGTCGGCAACCGAAGCCGCTGCCTCTAGTTCTCGCGTGATGTTCGCGTTCTCTCGGTAGATGAGCTTGCGAAGGCGAGTTGCGTTCTCGAGCGTGGGCTGTACTGGGATACCCAACCATTCAAGAAGCACGATGAAGTCCTGTTTGCTCTTCGGTCTGATCAGGCTCTGATCAGTCCAGGCCCGCGCCCGCTCGGGAGTTCCGACGCCGACCGAGCGCAGTTCAGCCTCAACCTGGCGGTGGCCTTGTTCATGGAGCCGCTGGCCAAGAAGCCGTTTCCACCCTTTCTGAGTGGCGTCGAGGTCGGACGCTTGCGCACCCAGTTTTGCTAGTCCGGCTTGGTAGAGAGCACCTCGCTCAGTGACACCCTCACGCAGAAGCAGGTACGTGCCTTCAGAGACAGCCGCCACGTCCGTGTAGGTAACCCTCTCATCAGGTGGCTGGCGAGGATCGAGCGTCCGGATCCTTTCTCCATCGTCGAGCCACATCGCTAGGTTGCCACTGAGGAGAACCTTTCGTGCCAGAACTTCGTCGCTGGTCGGCTCACGGTTCTCGGGCTCCCGCGGCAACCAGATCGACTGGGGTAGGCAGGCACTCTCGTCTTCCAACTCCACCAGCTCATGGGGCGCGGGATCGGATACGTCGCCTACTGTGAACTCACGGGTGTTGACGCGGATCGCACCATCGGAGTACGGAGAGATCGCTGTACGCGGCACAGTTCGATCCCCGAACCATGCAGGCACGAGGAAGGTGACGGCTTCCGTCACTGGGGCGGTCGTCAGGGATGGTCCAAAGAAGCGAGGCGGTCCGACGACGTACGCTTGGTCGCGGTTTGGCGGGTCGCGCTGGAGGTCCCTGGCAGTCATGACTCTGATGCCGTGCTCCGTCAGCCAGGAGGTTAGGCCGATCTGGGCGGACTTGCTTGCGGCGATGACTACGCAGGTGTCCGGCCCGGCTTCAAGGCATGTGCGCAGGAGTTCTACCGCCACTGCAGGTTCTCGTTCCGGATGGCCAAGGGCTCCGGCCGACGCCGCGATCTCCTCGAGCAGGTCGGAGTTGGCGACCGCGGGTCGAAGACGACGAGCCTGTCGGCCCACTTCGCCAATCAACTCCACGAGTCGTTGATTGCAGACGATAGGCTGGGGCTGAGTGATGAGCCTCCAGCGCAATGCCTTGCACACCCCCGACAAGTTGTCCCACAATGCAGGCCCGTCCTCACGAATTGCCGCGATCAAGCGCCGAACGGCGCGGTCGAAGCGCGCTCCTTCAGGGTCTCCGACAGCGACAATCTCAACGCCGTGTCGAGCAATGCTCGCCGATGCAGAGTAGCGCTGGTTTAGCAGCTCGATGCGATTCATAGTGGGACCGTGAATGCTAGGGCTTCCACTCCCGCTGGCGGCGACCAGCGGAGATCGTGTGCGATTGATAAGGGCTTACCACGAGTGTTTCGCTGTTGAATAATGTTCTCCCCCGCTGTCTCATCCGCTACTGAGCGATCGAGCACACAGATCACTACTGGTGCCTCGATCTCTCCGAGATACGTTATCGCGCCATTACCATCAAGAATTACGGCGTTCAAGTCTTCGGGAAGTGGCAAGTGGTCGGCGAGCCGCGCGGCGGGAAACAGACGCGTGAACCATGTGGCCATTTTATCTGACCTTGGCCTGAGCAGTGATTCGATAGAGGACGGGGGAAATTTGTCCCCGTCCTTGGCGAGGTAGACATCGAACTCCTGCTCCAGCCATCTCCTGGTTCCGACGATCGCGAGGTCGGCTGCGGGTAGTGCAAGGCGCGCATCCCAATCACGGTCTAGTCCCGCCATGCGTTCGAGGCTCCTAGGCTCCGGGCGAGGCTCTTTGCCAGGACCGTCCGACTCTCGCAGGGCCGCGATCGCTCGAATGCTGTCGACTCGCCACGTGGACCCTCCAAACTGCACTCTGGGCGGATCTGCGGCTTCATCGAGGGAGGAAAAGGTTTCTGCAATCACATAGCGACTGGTGACAGCTCGGAGGTGCTGTCCCGGCTTCATTCCCTTGAATGCGGCCAGCGGATCGGGCAACTTCGGCGCTTCACTCGTGAGCACCCATCCGCAGCCGATCAGCACTGCTGTGAAGTCGCGCTTCGGCACAGACAGTGCAACGACCAACTGTCGACCGCAGACCCCTCGGTGATACCGTGCGACTCGAGCCCCCAGAGCCACCATGCGATCGAGCCACTCCGTGGCCAGCCCGGGCGAGTTAGGCTGTTCTGAGATCACAAGTCGGGCCACGGCAGACACCTCCCTCTTGGCTTACCCCACTGAGCTCGTGGGCAAAAGACACTGAGCGAGCACAACAAAGGCAGGCTGCTTGTTACAGCTGGCTGCCTGTCGCAAAGTTGGGCCGCGTCCATCGCTGTTAAGCACTCAGAGTGTCGGGTGGAGCCGCCGGTGACTCTAATAATGCAAGCATGGCGGTCCTTATGGCAGTGGCCAGTGACTCAGCCAGGGGAGGCGGAACTGCATTGGAGACCTGCTCAACCTGAGATGAGAGGGTTCCTTCTAGAACGAACTCTTTTGGGAATCCCTGAAGAAGCATCGCTTCGTATATACTCAGTCGGCGGCGTCCTTCAGGGTGTACGTGGATCTCTCGATGCCCGTAGGCGACCGTGGGACTTGGCTTGTCCCAGTCCAGTCGACGGAAACTACGACCAGCGCGGCCGAGGAGGTCGGGCTGGCGGAAGCGCTTCGATAACGGACGCATGGTCCAGTGGTTCTCATGGTGGGGAATAGCCGACTTCTTAAGACCGGGAGCGAAGAACGCTGGAGCAGGGAGGCCGCCGATCACTGAGCGCACGGTCAGACCACTGACTTCTACCTTCTGCGGCCGGAATCTCTGGGCCACCTCTTTGTCTCGGAAACCAGAGATGATGACGCGGCTCCGAGTCTGGGCGACGCCGTAGTCGAGGGCTGAGTATTCATTGACATTGGGAGCGAGGCCAATGTCTTTGAACTTAGCAAGTAGGCTGCGAAAAGTCACAGAGTGCTTCGCATCACGGATACCAAGAACGTTCTCAAACAGCACGAACCGAACGTCGTATTTTCTCTGGAGCGCCTCGACGATTCCGAGATAGAGTATAGGCAACCGGTTGCGGGGATCATTCACAGCCGATCCAGAATTCGCCCTGGAGAATCCCTGACAAGGCGGCCCACCAATAACCCCAATCGGCTCGCCAGGCTCTAGAAGCTCATCCAAGTGACAAAGAACCCCCTCAGGGCCAAGATCCTCTAGGTCCGCTGCAACTGCTGTAGCCTCCGTAAAGTTCCGTTTGTGAGTCTGGATGGCAGCGGGTGATATATCAACCGCGAAGGCCAGCGGGAAACCAGCCCTCCTGAAACCAAGGTCCAAGCCTCCTGCACCCGAGAAGAGGCTCACGATCTTGGGCAGGTCTCCTACAGTATCCGTGTCCGCGACGGGCGCCGTCCGGGCTGGGCGCTTGGACGAGTCCGGATCGCCGGGAGGCAGGACGTGTCTCCTCATGAAACGATTCTAACCGACCATCTGCGTCAGTTTGAGACACGACAGGCGGCGGCTGCGTGTCCACCGCCGCGCTCACCAGTGTTCCGCCAGGCGCGGACGTCAGGCGGAGCAACCAGGTTGTGCAGCCGACGGCCAGGCCAACTCTTCATGCTGCTGCTCCGAGAGAAGGGAAGGAGCCTTCTCTTCGTTCACGAGCACCTGGGGTGAGTTCCAAGGCCTACTACCAGGGCATCGGGCTCAACGGGCGAAGCTGGCCACGACCCTGCGTACGACTGCGGCTGTGTCGGCGGTCTCCATCACCGCGCGGATCAGAGCGACTCCGGCGATCCCCGTTGCGGCCAGGGCCGGTCGTCGACGAGCACCCGGGTGGCCGGCCGGGCCCGCTCGACCGCCTCCGCCACCGCCAGGGTCAGTGCCAGCAACTCGGCCGTACTGACGCCCTTGACGCGCACCTGCACCACCCCGGCCCCGACGGCTGCAGCAGCCGCGGCCACCTCGACAGTGCGCCGACTGGTCCCCGAGGTCACCAGGTAGCAGCGCAGGTCCAGCTCAGGATGCCGCCGGGGCTCGACAGGTTCAGTCTTCGCTCCTCCCTGGTCGCCCACTCCTGACACCCCTGGTCAGAGCCGATATCACCGACCTCGACCCCAGGCAGGCTGTCCGGCCAGGTCTCGGCGACCTCGTCCAGCGCGTCCAGCAGGCAGGTCCGGTACACCCGGTCGGCGGGTACGACTGGCGGCGAGCTCCCCGGCCAGACCGATCCAGCAGGTGGCGGTGACCGCCGCCAGGAAGCAGTCGTCGGTCTCGGTCATCACCGGCCGGGCCCCCGCGGCGAGCAGCCCGTCGGCCACGGTCCCCATCGACACCGCCGCCGTGATGCAGTGCACCAGCGGCTGCTGGCTGCGTACGGCTGCGGCCACCGAGCCCGTGCTCATCGGGCACCTGCCACCTGGTCCAGGTCAGCTCTCAGCTCCGCCGGCCGCGCCGACCACTACCAGCAGGCCCCCGGCCACCACCAGGCAGCACCGCCGGGTGCCGCCCGAAGACCGACTGCAGCCCCGGAAGGTAGAACGGGTACAGGGTCGGCAGCGCCGGGGCGAGTGCCACCAGCGGCAGGAAAGACGTGGATGCTGTCGATCCAGTTGCCGACCACCCCGGCCTGCAGCGCCTGCTCAAAGAACTCGTCCTCGTGGCGGCAGGCCATCAGGTACGCGCGGACAGTCTTGGCCCGCTCAGTGGCGTTCACCGACTGGCTCCACACCTACAATCACCACCGAGGCCACAGCGCACTCAAAGGCCAGTCACCAGCCGACCTCGTACCCAACCTCCGTACCCAGAACACCTAGGACCCCCGACTCACCAGGGGCGACGGGCTGGGTCACGCCCCGGGGAAGGCGAAGACCCTCTCCTGGTCGATGCGGACCTCGACCCGCTGCTGGTCCAGGTCAAGCCGGGCCTCCAGCCGGTGACCGGCCCCGGCGACCTGGTAGGTCAGGCAGGTGTTGGTCTTGTCCAGCACGCTCAGGTCGCCGCGGGTCAGCCACGGGTTGCGGCGACGCAGGGCGATCAGCTCCTGGTGCAGCCGGTACAGCCACCACCCGTACGGCGCCAGCTGGGCCGGAGCCGGCGGCAGCTCGGGCCGGACCGGGTCGTCGGCGCCCACCCCCTCCCCCTTGACACCGCGGAACCCCTGCTCGTCGCCGTAGTAGATGCTGGGCATCCCGGGGACCGTGAGCAGGACGGCGGCCGCCAGCGCCGCCCCGGTGTCGCCGACCTGGCTGGCAACCCGGGTGACGTCGTGGTTGCCGACGAAGGTCTGCAGGATCCGGTCCGGGCCGAGCCGGGCCGAGAAGTCGTGGTGGCGCTCCATCGCCCAGGCCAGCTCCCAGGCGTTGCGGTCGGCGATCGCCGACCAGATGGCCTTCCACAGCTCGTACCCGGTGACCGCGTCCAGCGTGCCGGCCTGCGCGATCGCCGCGTAGTCGCCGTGGATCACCTCGCCCAGTGCGGTCATCCCCGGGTGGGTGCGGCGGACCTCGGCCAGCACCTGTGACCAGAACCAGCCGGGGACCGCGTACGCGACGTCGAGCCGCCAGCCGTCGGCGCCCCGGTCCAGCCAGTACCGCATCACGTCGACCACCAGCTCGGCCACCCGGGGGTCGCTGTGGTCGAGCTCGGCCAGCTCCGGGTGCCCCTCCCAGCCCCGGTGCTGGTCTCCGTCGCGGCGGACCGGGCCGTCGGCGGTGACCATCGGGTGAGCGGCTCCGACGTGGTTGAAGACCCCGTCCAGCATCAGCAGCAGCCCCCGGTCGTGGACCGCCGCCACGAAGCGCTCCCAGTCCTGGTCGGTGCCCAGGCGGGGGTCGATCCGGAAGTGGTCGGTGGTGTCGTACCCGTGGGAGCTGGACGCGAAGACCGGGCCCAGCAGCAGCCCGGAGCAGCCGAGCTCGACGACGTACGGCAGCCACGCCTCGAGCCGGCCCAGCCGCGACCCGGCACCAGGCTCTTGACCAGGGCGGATCGGGGCGCCGCAGGCGCCGAGCGGGTAGACCTGCCACCAGATCGCGTGATCGAGGACGGACACCGGACCTCCTATTGATTGACACTCAACAACGAGCAGGAGGGTAGCGCAGGCCGGGTCCCGGTGTCGCGGCGGTGCCGTACGATGCCAGCCATGTCCGGACCCACCTCGCGGAGGCGGCTGAGCACCGACCAGCGCCGAGCCGAGATCCTGGCCGCGGCGGCGGTCGAGTTCGCCCGCGCCGACTACGCAGAGGTCTCGACCACCCGCCTGGCCGCCGCCAGCGGAAGCTCCCAGGCCCTCCTCTTCCACTACTTCGGCACCAAGGCGGGGCTCTTCGCAGCCGTCGTCCAGGAG
>ERZ772874.1261-NODE-1261-length-13304-cov-16.829648_pt1 | contig 13304 bp, 12 predicted proteins | sample MGYA00580586_ERZ772874 | MGnify/ENA primary metagenome ERZ772874 (study PRJEB29015, sample SAMEA2737952) | human oral metagenome | biome: human oral; feature: human-associated habitat; material: dental | place: China | collected 2154 ... | reverse complement strand
TCTTTCTTGGTAAGTCAATGACAATTCTTCCATTCTGGCTTTGTGCTATTGTGTCGTCTTTATTGTTTGCGGTAGCCCATATTGCTAGTGGAAGTTTTGAACTTGTTAGCTATGATGTTTTGATGATTTTTATTGATAGCATCATCTATTCCGTTATTTATAAAAAGACTAAAAATTGTTTGATTACAACCTTATCGCATATTCTGGCCAATACAACAGGTATTGTTTTTCTAATGTTTCATATGTAAAATATCTACTTAACTCTGGACATCACTCTAGGATAGAACTAATAACTGTCGCATACATTTCTTGCGTAATATGGTTCATGTAAGTATAGAATAATCTTCTTAAAAAATCTAATTAGTAAAAGCCTTATCTCCAAGGCTTTTTAATTTTCTTAGATAAGCTACTGCTCACAAACTAGCCCACACCTTGCATTCATTTTTTTAAAGTGATATACTAGGGCTATGTTTTGAAATCGTTTGCACAAAGTTGCGATGAGTTTATAAAGAGAAATCTAGGAGAGAAATTATGGAATTGTCAGCGATTTACCACAGGCCAGAGTCGGAGTATGCTTATCTTTATAAAGATAAGACAATGCACATTCGCATTCGGACGAAAAGGGGAGATATTGAGAATATTACCTTGCACTATGGAGATCCTTTTATTTTTATGGAGGAGCATTATGAGGATAGCAAGGAAATGGTCAAAGTCACCTCCGATGCTTTGTTTGATTATTGGCAGGTGGATGCTTCAGTCGGCTATGCGCGACTTCAGTATCTCTTTGAGATTAAGGATAAGCAAGGCCAGACTATCTTGTATGGCGATAAGGGATGTGTTGAAGATACGCTAGAAAATCTTCATTACGAAGGAAATGGCTTTAAGCTTCCTTATATCCATGAGATTGATGCTTGCCATGTTCCTGACTGGGTAGCAGAGACGGTTTGGTATCAGATTTTCCCAGAACGATTTGCAAATGGAAACCCTGCTCTTTCGCCAGAAGGAGCTCTAGCTTGGGATTCGTCGATTACGCCTAAAAGTGAAGATTTTTTTGGTGGAGATTTACAGGGAATTATTGACCATCTGGATTACTTACAAGACCTCGGCATTACAGGTCTTTATCTCTGTCCAATCTTTGAGTCCCCAAGTAATCACAAGTACAATACGACGGATTATTTCGAAATTGACCGTCATTTTGGAGACAAGGAAACCTTCCGTAAACTGGTGGAGCAAGGCCATCAGCGTGGCATGAAAATCATGCTGGACGCTGTTTTTAACCATATCGGAGACCAATCGCCACAGTGGCAGGATGTCCTCAAACACGGTCAAGATTCCATTTATAAAGACTGGTTCCATGTTCAAGAGTTCCCGGTGACAAGGGATAAGCTTGCAAATCCAAGAAAGCTCCCTTACCATACCTTTGCCTTTGAGAGCTATATGCCCAAGCTAAATACAGCAAATCCTCAAGTGAGGGACTATTTGTTGAGCGTTGCGACCTACTGGATTGAAGAGTTTGATATCGATGCTTGGCGCTTGGATGTGGCAAATGAGGTGGACCACCAATTTTGGAGAGATTTCCGCAAGGCTGTCTTGGCTAAAAAGCCTGACCTTTATATTCTTGGAGAAGTCTGGCACACGTCTCAGCCTTGGTTAAATGGTGATGAGTTCCACGCGGTCATGAACTATCCTCTCTCTGACAGTATCAAGGATTATTTCTTGCGTGGGGTCAAGAAGACCAGTCAATTTATCGATGAGATCAATGGTCAGTCTATGTATTATAGACAACAGATTTCAGAAGTGATGTTCAATCTTCTGGATTCGCACGATACGGAGCGCATTTTGGCAACGGCCAAAGGAGATACCCAGCTTGTTAAGTCTGCCCTTGCTTGTCTCTTTTTGCAGAGGGGGACACCGTGTTTCTACTATGGAACCGAGTTAGAGTTAGATGGTGGACCAGACCCAGATTGTCGTCGTGTGATGCCTTGGGACCGTGTTTCCGATAGCAATGAGATGCTCGATTTTATGAAGAAATTGATTCATCTTCGCAAGAGTGTCTCAGATATTATCCAGCATGGAAAATATATTCTAGAAGGAATCAAGCCTGATGTGCTGTCTCTGGAATGGGATCATGATGGTCAAAAGGTCCGAGCAATTTTTAATCAATCAGTAGAAAATTATCTTGTAGACTGTGACTCTGCAACTTTAACAAGTCATTGCCAAGTCTCGGATGGGCAGCTTCATATCTTACCAAAAGGCTTCGTAATCTTTGCGGAAGTTTTGGATACTGCTGCAAATTAATTTTTGGAAATCTAACTTAAAGATTTGTCAAAGTTATTCAGCTTTCAAAAAATCCAATCTAAAAGCAGTCTGTTCAAGTTATATATTTGTAGTTTTTAGGGCTTAGGTGTATAATGAGTCTTTAGCAAGTAACTTACTAGAAAAGAGGAGTTCAGAATGGAATTAAAAGATTTTACCCAAAAAGAGCAGGAGCAAATCAAAGAGGGGCTTAGTACAGCCGTTATTAGCGATAAGGAAGCGGCAAAAAAGATCTTGGCTCTGGTGCCACAAGAATGGCTTAAGCGAATTCCCTTCCTTGTTAGAGGGCATGCAACGACCAAGACGGTTGAGCGAGTTGCCAAGCAATACCCAGAACTTTATGCTGTGGCTAAGCAAGCAGGAGACCTTCCTGAAAAGGAGCGTGAGGAATTGCGCGCTATCATGACAGCTATTTTTGAAGAAAAGATGAACAAGCACAAGATTAAGTAGACTTACCAGTGTATAGCGATTCCTTTCTTTAAGTTAGCATTTGGAGTTAGTTACTCTACCTTGCTCATCAATTCATAAATCAAAGTGACTGCAGTTGATAAAAGTGCGGTCATTTTTTTGCTTAGGGGAATAGCTTCGTTGAGGTGTATGTTTGTTTTATAAAGTTACTCTTTCAGTTCAGATGTGATTTCAAGAATAAGGAAGTTTCTGTTCAAATTGGCTTTTTTCTTTCTGTTTTTCAGTATTTCTTGATATAATAACAAGAGGAATTATTTGAAGAAGATATAGTAAAAATGTAAAAAGGACGAAAGAATGAAGAAAGTAAAAAAGATTATGTTGATGAGTGCCTGCACTTTGGCAATTCTTGGCTTAGCTGCATGTGGGAAGGCACAAAAGCAATCAAACGGCAGTCAAGAGAATCCAACAGTTGGTCAGACTAGCTCGGAAAAATATCCGTGGAAGGCAACTTATTCAAATTTAAACAGTAAAAAGAGTGTTGAAGAAGTCAAGAGTTTGCTGTCAGCCGACTTGGATAAAAACAGTGTAGATAACTTTGTCAATCTAGTCAATGACTACAATGGGATTGTTGGTTCTGCTGGATTAATGGGAGATTTCACTACATTCACAAAAACAGACTACGATGTAGAAAAAATCAGCAGTTTGTGGCGTGAAAAAAAGGGTGATTTTATCGGGACAAATTGCCGAATTAACTCTTATACTTTGCTGAAAAATAGCATCGAAATTCCTCAAATGGCAAAGGATGATGAACTTTTATTCTTAGATAATGACGCGATTGACAAGGGAAAGCTATTTGATGCCAAGGATAAGGAAGAATTTAATATCCTGTTTTCAAGAGTCAAGACTGAAGCGACTCAAGATGTAAAAGTCCATGCTAAGAAGATGGAGGAATACTTCAAACAGTTCAAGTTTAGCGAAAAGGCGAGGATGCTTTCTGTCATAGTCCACGATAATCTTGATGGTGATTCTCTCTTTGTCGGGCATGTCGGTGTTTTGGTTCCAGCTAAAAACGGATATTTATTTGTCGAAAAGCTGACCTTTGAAGAGCCTTATCAGGCAATCAAGTTTGCAACCAAGGAAGATGTCTACAAATACTTGCAGACCAAATATAAAGACTACACAGGGGAAGGACTGGCCAAACCATTTATTATGGATAATGAGAAAGTTGTAGAGGATAAATAGAGATATTGCTGCTGTATGGAGTTTAATGTTTACTCACAGCTGGTTGTTATTTCTGGAATCTTTTTGACTGTTTGATGGCAAGTCTAACAGAGTCATTTTTCTAGTTAAGTTAAAGTATAATTAGGGCAGACAGACGCACGGTTGTAACAACTGTACGTCTTTTTGCGTTGAAAAAGTGCTTGGTAATGTCGATAGTGCTTTTCGCCGCTACAGAAATGATTAAAATGTGATAGCTCTCTTAAAGAAAGTCATTTCTTTTTTAGAAAGCATCGGCTTTTTATTGCATTTGCAACAAAAAGCTGATATACTAGTTTCATAAGGAGGACAAATGACAGTTTTACGTGAAATTGGCATTATTGCCCGAGCTTTGGATTCCATAGCTAATCTGGAGTTTCGTGACATAGATCTGGCGCGGGGACAATATCTCTATCTGGTACGGATTGCGGAGAATCCTGGGATTATCCAGGAGGAGCTGTCGGATTTGCTCAAGGTAGATCGCTCGACGGTGGCTCGATCAGTCAAGAAACTAGAAGGCAAAGGTTTACTGGAACAGCGTCCAGCTGCCAATAACCGCAAGAATAAGGAATGGTTCGTTACTGAGAAGGGGGCAGCCCTCTATCCTTTTATCTTAGCGGAAAACGAATATTCGGAGCAGGTTTCGTTGGAAAATTTTTCAGAAAACGAGCGGAAAGAGTTAGAAAAGATGCTGGTTCGCGTCCGAGAGAATATTACCAAGGACTGGGAGCTGGTCAAAAAAGGTCAGAAAAGAAATTATTGAGGTGCAACATGAGAATTACAGTTGAAAATGAATTTTGGACTTTGTTTCCAGAGGCGCAGATTAGTATTATGGTAGTCAAGGGTTTGGACAATTCAGTTGATGAAAGTAAGGATCCTTATTTCAAATCCTTGCTAGATAAGGGAACAAAGCGTGCTGAGGATTTTATCCCAGATGAGAATTTTACCCAGAATGATGTTATTCAGGAATGGCGGCAGGCTTTTAGTAAGTTCAAAACCAAGAAGGGAGCCCGTTCTTCCATTGAAGCCCTGCTCAAGCGGGTCAGTCAGGGGCGGGAGTTTCATCCGATCAATCCTTTGGTAGATATTTATAATAGTGTGTCCCTTTCTTATGCTGTACCCTGTGGTGGGGAGGATTTGAACAAGATTGTCGGTGGTCTTCATCTGGGGAAAGCCAAGGGTGGTGAAGCCTTCTTTCCACTGGGAGCTGAAACGGATGCACCGGCTCTGCCAGAGGAAATTATCTACTATGATGAGGAGGGAGCCGTCTGCCGCTGTCTCAACTGGCGAGAAGCTCAGCGAACCATGCTGACAGAAGGGACCAAGGATGCTGTTTTGGTTATCGAGGCCATCAATGGAGAGCAGGCAGCGCGTGCTCAAGCAGCCATGAAAGAACTCCAGTCTCTGGTGGAGGAATATTTCGGTGTCAAGGGTGATGTTACCTACCTGACAGCTGAAAATCCAAGTTTGGAAATTTAATCATCAAAAAATCTGGATCAGAATAATCTGGTCCAGATTTGCTTTTATAGGGCAAAGCAGTTTTGGTCTAAACATAACTCTATTTTCTCTTCTTCGTAAGAAATTGTCAGTAATACATCTGATTTTTATAATTCAGCTCTTAGACTATAACTCTTTTGTATAATAATATCTTTCTCCGGTATAGGGATATTCTTTTAAGGCAAACACTTCTTCATAACCGTGCTTTTTATAAAAATCCGGTGCTTGAAACTGATAAGTATTCACAAATGAATAGTTACACTTTCTTTCTCTAGCCTCTTTTTCTGCCCGATTCAAAATGTTTGAGCCTATGCCTTGTCCTCGGAAATCCTCTTGCACATACAAATATTCAATTTCTAGCCAATTTCCAAAAGTTTCGGCTACCATGCCAGCAATTAGATTTCCTTGTTCGTCTTCGACATAGATGTTAAGAGGTTCACTTTTTGACGGTTCTCTCTTTGATTGATTGTATGCTCTAATCAAATTTCCCAGTTCTTGTGTTTTCTTCGATTCTCTATTTTCCAATCGAAAGTGCATTACAACCTCCATATTAGCTTCTCAAATAGCCTATTATTATTTCTTGCTTTTAAAAACAAAAATCTTGCTGAAGACATAGTTGAGGACGATAATAGCTACTTGGGCAATGAAGGTTTCGACAGTATTGACCATCTTGATGTCATTGTTGACAAATTGGCCGATGATTTGCGGGAACCAGCTGACAAAGATGATGGTTAGAGCTAGGTCGAGGCCTAGGGTGCTGAGCCGAGCGATAAAGAATTTAATCAGTCTGACTGGCCAGCCCTTTCTTTTTTGCTTGAAAACAATGGTATCGTTGGTCGCAAAGGCAAAAAGGATACCGGCGATATTTCCGATGATGGTCGCAATGATTTCATTCGAGGTCAGAGTATAGAGCAGCATCCGGGTCGCGACAGCTACCACAGTGGTGGCTACTCCAAAAAACAGGTAGGATAAAATTTCATTATCAAAAAACTTTTTTATTACAACTTTCATGATCTTAGTCTATCATATTTTCGGGATTTGTGCTATACTTGAAAGGCTGTGTCTCAATGTGAGAGAATGAGGAGAAGGAGCTGTTTAAAAAGAATCTCCGACCTATTTCATTTCTTACTGTTAGTGATGGATACAGCCCTTGACGCTTAGCTTCTTTCGTCAAGCATATTTTAAGTGGGAAAACCGCTAAAGGAGAAAAAATGAAAAAACAAAACCTAACTGTTCGTGACATGACTCAGATTGCCTTAGTTGCTGCAATCTATGTGGCTTTGACCATTACCCCACCTTTGAATGCTATTAGCTATGGTGCTTATCAATTCCGTATTTCGGAGATGATGAACTTTATGGCCTTTTATCATCGTAAGTATATCATCGGGGTGACCTTAGGCTGTATGATTGCTAATTTATATAGTTTTGGCATCGTAGATGTCTTTGTTGGTGGTGGTTCCACTTTAGTTTTTTTGACTTTAGGTGTTATTCTTTTTGAAAAATTTAAGAATCAATATATTCTTAATAATCTGATTCGGCTAGATCATTTCTGCTTTGCAATTCTCTTTTCTACTTCCATGTTTACCATTGCTGCGGAACTGCACCTCTTACAAGGTCTTCCCTTTTTCCTCACTTGGTTTACGACAGCCGCTGGAGAATTTGTTTCTTTGCTGATTGGAGCGATTTTAATCAATCGTCTGTCTCAGCATATTGATTTGACGAGATAGATTATAAGGAACAACTATAAAAATGTATGGTTGTTTTTAATTTCCTGTGGATTGTGAGGAACAAATAGAGGAAGATTTCGCCCATTTATGATAAGATAGAAGTATGAAAGAAAGAATTGCAGAATTAGTCAAATTGCTTAATCAATACGCCCATGAATACTATACCAGTGATCGTCCAAGCGTATCTGACAGTGAGTATGATCAGCTCTATCGTGAGTTGGTGAACTTAGAAGAAAAGTACCCATCAGACATTCTGCCTGACAGCCCTACACATCGGGTTGGTGGGAAAATTTTAGAAGGATTTGAAAAATACCAACACCAGTATCCTCTTTTTAGTTTGCAGGATGCTTTTTCACGTGAAGAATTACTGGCATTTGATGAGCGGGTGCGTCGGGAATTTCCCAATGTTTCCTACTTCTGCGAGCTCAAGATTGACGGTCTGTCCATTTCTCTGACCTATGAAAATGGTGTCTTGATAGCAGGCGCGACGCGCGGAGACGGTTCTGTCGGTGAAAACATTACGGAAAATCTCAAACGGGTCAAGGATATTCCCTTGACTCTCAAAGAGCCTGTTGACTTGACTGTCCGGGGAGAATGCTACATGCCCAAGGCCTCCTTTGATGCGGTTAACCAGCTACGGCAGGAAAATGGTGAGCCTGAGTTTGCCAATCCGCGAAATGCAGCAGCTGGAACCCTACGCCAATTAGATACAGCTGTTGTGGCCAAGCGTAAACTGGCTACCTTCCTCTATCAAGAAGCCAGTCCGACTCAGGAAACCAGTCAGGAAGCTGTTTTGAACAAGCTGGCATCTTTGGACTTCTCAGTCAATCCTACTCATATTCTGGCGGAATCTATGGATCAGGTCTGGGAGTTTATCGAAAAAATTGCTCAGGAGCGGGATAGTCTGCCTTATGAGATTGATGGGATTGTTATCAAGGTCAATGACTTAAGTGTCCAAGAAGAGCTGGGCTTTACTGTCAAGGCACCTAAGTGGGCCATCGCCTACAAGTTTCCAGCAGAGGAAAAGGAAGCTCAGCTTTTGTCTGTGGATTGGACCGTCGGTCGAACAGGTGTCGTGACACCAACAGCCAATCTGACCCCTGTCCAGTTGGCGGGGACGACTGTCAGTCGGGCAACCCTGCACAATGTGGACTACATATCTGAAAAAGATATTCGCAAGGGTGATACAGTTATTGTCTATAAGGCAGGTGATATTATCCCAGCTGTCTTGCGTGTGGTCGAGTCTAAGAGGGTGTCAGAAGAGGCTGTGGAAATCCCAAGTCACTGCCCGAGTTGTGGCGGTGAGCTATTGCATTTTGAGGATGAGGTAGCTCTGCGTTGTATCAATCCTCTCTGTCCCGCTCAAATCATGGAGGGTCTGACTCATTTTGCCAGCCGAGATGCTATGAACATCACAGGCCTAGGCCCTGCGGTTGTCGAAAAGCTCTTTGCCAAGGAGTTGGTCAAGGATGTTGCCAGCATTTACCGTCTTTCTGTAGAAGACTTGCTCACCTTAGACGGCTTTAAGGAAAAATCAGCCAACAAGTTGTATCATGCTATTCAAGCTTCCAAGGATAACTCAGCAGAGAAATTACTCTTTGGGCTGGGTATTCGTCATGTGGGAAGCAAGGCTAGTCGGATTCTACTGGAGAAATTCCACGATATTCCTAGACTTTCTCAGGCAAACCAAGAAGAAATTGCAGCTATTGACAGCTTGGGGACTGTTATTGCTCAAAGTCTGCATTCTTACTTTGAGCAGGAAGGCAGCCAAGTGCTGCTGCGGGAACTGCAAGAAGCTGGTGTCAATTTAGACTATCTAGGTGAAAAAGTAGCTGCTGATGCAGTCCTCTCTGGCAAAACAGTCGTACTGACCGGAAAATTACAAAAATTAACACGGAATCAAGCCAAAGAAAAATTGCTGAGCTTGGGAGCTAATGTTGCCGGAAGTGTGTCTAAAAAGACGGACTTGGTGGTAGCTGGCAGTGATGCAGGCAGCAAATTGACCAAAGCCCAAGAACTTGGAATCGAGATTCGAGATGAGGATTGGTTAGATGGCTTGTGAGGCTGAGTATGAAGAACAAGATAAAAAAAGCAAGATTGATTTATAACCCAACTTCTGGGCAGGAGATTATCAAGAAAAATATTGCCGAAGTCTTGGACGTTTTAGAAGATGTTGGCTATGAGACCAGCGCCTACCAAACGACTCCAGAGCCCTTCTCCGCGCAGCGGGAAGCCGAAAGGGCAGCCAAGGCTGGTTTTGACTTGGTGATTGCTGCCGGTGGTGACGGAACGATTAATGAAGTGGTCAATGGAGTTGCCTCTCTAGATGTGCGTCCCAAGCTGGCCTTTATCCCGACTGGAACGACCAATGACTATGCGCGAGCTTTGAAGATTCCGATGGGGGATCCGGTAGCTGCTGCCCGCATTATTGAGAAAAACCAAACGATTCAGATGGATATCGGCCGGGCTTATGGCAGCAAATACTTTATCAATATTGCTGCTGCGGGTACCCTGACGGAGCTGACTTACAGTGTTCCTAGTGAAGTCAAATCCCGTCTGGGCTATCTTGCTTATGTCGCAGAAGGGGCTAAAATGCTGCCTCGCTCCAAATCTCGTAAGGTACGGATTGAGCATGATCATGGTGTTTTTGAGGGCAAGGTTTCGCTTGTCTTTGTAGCCTTGACTAACTCTATTGGTGGTTTTGAAAAACTAGCTCCGGATACAAAATTCGATGATGGGAATTTTACCTTGATTGTGGTAAAAACGGCTAAGTTATTTGATATGCTTAGCTTGATTATACAAGCAATTAATGGTGGACAGCATGTGACGGATGCCAAGGTTGAGTATCTTAAAACCAGCAAATTGAAGCTAGAAGTATTGGACAAAAAAGCACCATTTATGCTGAATCTAGATGGTGAATATGGTGGCGATACACCAGTAGAACTCGAAGTTTTGCATAATCATCTGGAATTTTTTGCAAATATAGACGAAATTGATGAGAATGCTCTTTCGATAGAATAATTTAGAAATGAAGAGATTAATGAAAATGTTAGACTATAAGGTCATCGTTCACTATCATAATCCTAAGGGAGATTACTTTTCTTATGATTTGTGGCAGTGGCAGACAAATAAATGGGGAAAAGAAGCTTCTTTTTCCAAACTTGATTATTTCGGTATTCAAGGAGAACTATCTTTTAAAACATTGGAGCCTTTGGGACAGGCCCATGTGATTGTCAAGCGTTCGGACTGGTCCAGCCAGTCTTGTGACTATCATATCGATTTATTGCCTGTTCATTTACCAACAGAAGTGTGGCTGATTGAAGGAGACCATCAGGTTTATTATTCCCTTCAGGCGGCTACAACCAGCCACCAATACTCACAGCGCCGCCCTCATAATTTTGATGTGGCTATGCGGTCAGATTATTTTGATGAATGCTGGGGTTACCAAGGTTGGCTTGGTCATCGTCTGCAGGGGCAGACCAACCTGTTTAAAGTCTGGGCTCCAACAGCTAAAAAGGTCGAATTGGTAGTCTATGAATCTTCCAGCAATGAAGCAGCCATTTATAAAAAATTCCCTATGAAAAAGGGAGAAACATACTCGCATGATCATGCTAAAAATACAATTGGAGTTTGGTTGGTTGACGTGCCAGAGGATCTAGCTGGCAAGGCCTACCATTATCATGTTAGTTTTGAAAATCAACATTTTCATACCCGCGATCCTTATACGATAGCCACTAGTCCAGATGGTAAGCGCTCAGCTATTGTTGCTGAAAAGGACAAGACTGTTCCAGGTTTTAAGGTTTGTCAAGGCAAGAAAGCCACTTGGCGTCTCAAAAATCCTAATCAGGCAGTCATCTATGAGATGCATATTCGGGATTTAACCAAATCCAGCAGTTCTGGGGTAGAAGAGAACCTGCGAGGGACCTTCTTAGGTGCTTGCCAGACAGGTACTAGAAATCGTTTGCGATACAAGACGGGCTTTGATTATATCTGTGACTTAGGGATCAATGTTGTTCAGCTCCAGCCGATTTCTGACCGTCACAAGGACTATGATGAAAATGGGCAAGTTACTTATAACTGGGGTTATGATCCGCAGAACTACAATGCGCCAGAAACCAGTTTTTCTTCCAATCCAGATGACCCAGGTCAGGCTATTCGAGATTTGAAAACCATGATTCAGGCCTATCACGATGCTGGCATTTCTGTGACCTTGGACGTAGTTTACAACCATATCTATTCAACTTTTGATTCAGCTTTTCAGGCAACTGTTCCCGATTATTATTACCGGATGAATCCAAATGGTTCCTTCCAAAATGGTACCGGTGTCGGCAGTGAGACAGCAAGCGAGCACGAGATGTTCCGCAAATTCATGATTGATTCGCTGCGTTATTGGGTTGAGGAGTTCAATATTGATGGCTTCCGTTTTGATTTGATGGGAATCCATGATGTAGCGACTATGAATGCAATCCGTGAGGAAATGGATAAAATCGATCCGAGGATCTTGCTTTATGGAGAAGGCTGGGATATGGGAACGGGTCTGATGCCACAGGATAAGGCTAAAAAAGACAATGCTTATCAAATGCCGCGGATTGGCTTCTTCAATGATACCGAGCGCGATGCGGTGAAGGGAGCTGAGGTCTATGGCGGGGTAAAAGCAGGCTTTGTCAGCGGCCAGGCGACCGAAGACATTGTAGCCAAGTCTATTTTGGGAAGCAAGGAGTTAGGCTCTTATTGGTTACCAGAGCAGGTACTCAACTATGTTGAAGCCCATGATAATTTCAACTTGCATGACTTACTGACTGAATTGCATCCACACGATGACGTTTTAACAAAATCCAAACGTATTGAACTGGCAACGGCCATGAATTTACTTATGCAGGGCATGGCTTTTATGGAATTAGGTCAAGAATTCTCACGAAGTAAATTAGTAGCAACAGGTGAAGGCGGAGAAGTGCTGCACAGCGACCGAGAAAGAGCGATGAACAGCTACAATGCCCCGGACGCTGTCAATCAAGTAAACTGGGATTTACTCAATCATCATCAAAACAGCCTTGAATTTATCAAGCAGATCATTCATCTAAAGACAACTGTCAAGGAATTTTCTTATAAGACTTACGCAGATATTTACAAGCATGTCTTTGTCAAATCTGCAAATCAAGGAAGCGGACTACTGATTTTTGAGATTAAGGATGAAAAGCACTATGAAATTATTTTCAACGCCAGTGGCTTGCCTTTCTACCTGTCAAATTCTGATAAGCTTCGTTTGATAGCTGGTAACAGCCGTCATAAAAGACCATTTTATGTTGAAAATCTGACTGCTTCTGTTTTTGAAGTGATTAACTAATGTCAAGATAAGCAAAATGACTATAAAAAAGGTTGAAGAAACCCACTTGTGGCTCCATTCTTCAATCTTTTTTGGCTCTATAATTTCTGTAGTGGGTAAATCCACCGCAGGGATTATGGAGCCTATTTTGTTGTAGAAAAAAAGTCCCATAAGACCTATAATGAAAAGCGATCAAACCATCATTAGAAAGAATCTTATGGAACAATTAAATTTTACCACAAACTTACTGGAAATCAAAGACCCTAACATCACTATTTTAGATTATGTAGATGCTGGAACACACAAGGAAATCATCGCTAAGCTAGATTATCCTGCACCTAAATGCTCTCACTGTCAAGGACAAATGGTTTAATATGACTTCCAAAGAAAATCCAAAATCCCCTATTTAGAGTGTGCTGGATACAAAACGCTGATTCGGTTAAAGAAACGCCGTTTCCGCTGTCAGGATTGCGGGAAAGTAGCTGTCGCAGAAACGTCCTTAGTCAAGAAGAATCACCAAATTGCAACCATCGTCAACCAGAAAATCGCTCAAAAATTGATCGAGAAAGTCTCTATGACGGCCATCGCTGAAAGCTTAGCAGTTTCCACGTCAACCGTCATTCTTAAACTGAAAGAGTTTAAATTCAAGACAGATTTATCTTATCTTCCAACCCACATGTCTTGGGATGAATACGGCTTCAAGAAGGGAAAGATGAGCTTTATTGCACAGGATTTTGACTCGCTCAAGGTCATCACAATTCTGGACGGACGAACGC
>ERZ772874.1260-NODE-1260-length-13310-cov-5.139645_pt1 | contig 13310 bp, 5 predicted proteins | sample MGYA00580586_ERZ772874 | MGnify/ENA primary metagenome ERZ772874 (study PRJEB29015, sample SAMEA2737952) | human oral metagenome | biome: human oral; feature: human-associated habitat; material: dental | place: China | collected 2154 ... | reverse complement strand
CTTCACGACAACTTCGGTATCACCGACGGTCTCATGACCACCGTACACGCTACCACCGCTACGCAGAAGACCGTCGATGGTCCTAGCGCAAAGGACTGGCGTGGTGGCCGTGCCGCTGCTGGCAACATCATCCCCTCTAGCACTGGTGCTGCTAAGGCTGTAGGTAAGGTTATCCCCGAGCTCAATGGTAAGCTCACGGGTATGAGCTTCCGCGTTCCTACCCTCGACGTATCTGTCGTTGACCTCACGGTGAACCTCGCTAAGCCTGCTACCTACGCAGAGATCTGCGAAGCTATCAAGAAGGCTTCCGAAGGTGAACTCAAGGGTATCCTCGGTTACACGGACGAAGATGTTGTATCTAGCGACTTCCTCGGCGACACTCGCACGTCTATCTTCGACGCTAAGGCTGGTATCGCCCTGACGGACACCTTCGTCAAGCTTGTTAGCTGGTACGACAACGAAATCGGTTACTCCAACAAGGTCCTCGACCTCATAGCTCACATGGCTAAGGTAAACGGCTAAGCCGCTACTCCAAGCAACCATAAGTCTACAGCCCCGCACTACATCTGGTAGTGCGGGGCTGTTGCATTTCTCTAGGCCATGTATACGGGGACGACTCCACCTCATCCTAGACGCAGGTCTGCTCGGTGTAGACCTATCCCCTAGGAGGGAGTGGTGTACACGCGTGTACACTACTGTATACACGTGTGTACACTATTGTATACCCACGTGTACACACTTTCGCTCTAGGTATATCCTCCATAGAGCACCTTCGTAGATATGAGATCAGGGGGTAACGTCTAGGGTCACAGAGAGCAGGCGAAGTCCCTCCTCCCCAGATAGGAGGTGCGTCCCCCAAGGGACTCCAAGGACAGAGCCTACGGGTAGGGATCACGCACCAGCCCGACTCGTGACCTAGAGACAAAGCTAAAAGCACTATCTTGCTGTAGAATACAGTGTAGGTGTATCACCTGGAGTCGTGTACACAAGGCACTCTAAAATCCTTGAAGTCGTCCCAGCTCGATTCGTCGAGCTGGGACGCATCTTTTTAGCTAGGACTTCTCTAGGGTTAGCCCTTATATCTTGGGTCAGTGAAGATCGCTATCTTTGTACATATACATATCATACATATTATGGAGTACTATGGCTGACAACTACATCGTCTCTGCACGCAAATACCGCCCCGATAGCTTCCAGAGCATCGTCGGGCAGGGGGCTATGGCCTCGACCCTACGTACTGCGGTACAGCAGGGGCGACTGGCGCATGCCTACCTCTTCTGCGGGCCACGAGGCGTAGGGAAGACCACCGCAGCACGTGTCCTAGCCAAGACGATCAACTGCCAGAGTCTAACCGCCGAGGGCGAGGCTTGCAATGAGTGCGAGAGCTGCCGTGCCTTCAACGAAGGACGCTCCTTCAACATCTTCGAGCTCGACGCAGCCTCCAACAACTCGGTGGAGGACATCCGCCAGCTCACCGAGCAGGTCACCATGCCCCCTGCTCTCGGCAAGTACAAGGTCTATATCATCGACGAGGTACACATGCTCTCGGTCACGGCCTTCAATGCCTTCCTCAAGACGCTCGAGGAGCCACCCTCCTATGCAATCTTTATCCTAGCCACCACAGAGAAGCACAAGATCCTCCCCACGATCCTCTCTCGCTGTCAGATCTATGACTTCAAGAGGATCACTGTCGGGGACATCACCCACCACCTACAATACGTCGCCCAGAGCGAAGGGATAGTAGCCGATGAGGCTGCCCTAGGCTTGATCGCAGAGAAGGCTGACGGCGGGATGCGTGATGCGCTCTCGATGTTTGACCGCATAGCGAGCTTTGCTGGGGGGCAGATCACCTACGAGCACGCTCTAGAGAGTCTCAACGTGCTGGACTACTCCTACTTCATCCGCACCTTTGATGATCTGCTCACGGGCGATTACCGCTCTCTGCTCCTACTGCTGGATGAGCTCCTAGGCAAGGGCTTCGAGGGGCAGACGATCCTAGCGGGGCTGGCAGCCTTCGCTCGAGATCTCCTAGTCGTCCAGCACCCAGGCACGAGTGTCCTCCTGGAGAAGCCCGAGCGTGTCACACAGGCCTACGAAGCCTTGGCAGCCCGCTGTACCCCAGCCCAGCTCTTCGTCGCCATACGTGCCCTCGTGCAGGCGGACCAGCAGTATCGGCAGGCGACGAATAAGCGTCTCCTGATCGAGCTTACACTCCTTGGGCTCGTCAGCACCTTCCACACCACTGGAGAGCTAGCAGCCCCTGCGCCCTCTACCGCCCCTGCTGGACAGACACGGGCAGGAGCTACGGCACAGACGGCCTCGCCCCCTCAGGCGAGTACGGCTCCAGCGCCCTCGCCCGCACCCACTGCACAACCTACGCCTACCGCCCAGCACTCCAGCCCCACTCCTGCAAGTAGCACTCCAGCCCCAGTAGCCGAGCCTACAGCTCCTCAGCCACAGCCCGTAGTGATACCTGAGCCTGTTGCCACCCCACAGCCCGCACCTACTCCTCAGCCCGTAGCGAACGCCCCCTCGAGCGAACAAGCTGCAGGGGCTAGGAGACAGCTCTTCGGCCGTCGCCGAGGAAGCTCCAGCGATACGGCCGACTCCGAGGGTGGGACAGCGAGCCCTGCCGAGGAGGAGCATGAGTCCTTCACCGAGGAAGAGCTCCAGCGTGCCTATGTACGCTTCGTGGAGCAGGAGCTAAGCAGTGAGCAGATCATCTGCCGTAATATCCTCCATGCCGAGCTACCCAGCCTGCAGACCGAGGGGCAGGCGGAGCTTGCCCTGCCCCCAGGCAATGCGATCCGAGAGACGGTGGAGGCTGTCCTGCCCCAGCTCCAGTCCTTCCTACGCAGTACGCTACACAACACCCAGTTTGTGCTTAGCCTTAGGGAGAAGAGCAGCGAGGAGCAGTCCCGCCTAGCCCTCACCCCCGAGGATCGGCTGAAGAAGCTCATCGAGATCAACCCCGATGTACAGCAGCTCAAGGAGCAGCTACAGCTACGCCTCTCCTAGGAGCGTCCCTAGTACGACTATACATTCATCCCCATCACAATGAAGATCAAGCAACAGATGGCAGCACTCATGACTGCTACCGCACTAGCCACCATCAGCCCTGCGCTGGCCGATGGCCCTGCACACATGACCCCCGAGACGATGCTGACCCTAGCACGTGTGGGCTCTGGAGCACTCTCGCCCGATGGCAAACTCGTCGTCTACAGCGTAGGCTTCCCCAATATCCAGGATAATAAGATCCGCACCGAGTTCTTCACCATCAGCGCTCAGGGCACCAATCGCACCCAGATCACCAAGGCGATCCCCGGCCTGAGCTCACCCCGATGGATCCAGCAGGGGCGACGCATCAGCTACCTCTCTAGCGAGAGTGGGGCTACACAGCTCTGGACGATGCGCCCCGACGGGAGCGACCGCCGACAGGTCACGAATATCGAGGGCGGTATCTCCGACTACCTCTACTCGCCCGACGAGAAGCGACTAGCCTACATCAAGGAGATCAAGTTCGGCAAGTCAGCCTCCGACACCTACCCCGACCTCCCCAAGGCTACGGGTCGTGTCATCACCGATCTCATGTACAAGCACTGGGACGAATGGGTAGAGACCATCCCCCACATCTTCATCGCCAACGTCGGTGACACTCCTATCACCTCGGGCAAGGACATCCTAGAGGGTGAGCCCTACGAAGCCCCCACCAAGCCCTTCGGGGGCTCGGAGGAACTCTCATGGAGCCCCGACGGCAATACCCTCGCCTACTCCTCGCGCAAGAAGGTCGGCCTAGACTATGCCCTCTCCACCAATACCGACATCTACCTCTACAACGTCATCGCAGGCTCTACGATAAATGCCACCGAGGGGAACGGAGGCTACGACACCCATCCTCGCTTCTCTCCAGACGGGCGCAAGCTCAGCTGGATCAGCATGGAGCGTGATGGCTATGAAGCCGACCTCAAGCGTCTCTTCGTCATGGAGCTCGGGAAGAAGACCTACCTTACCGAGGGCTTCGAGTACGATGTCGATGAGACCGTCTGGGCTCCCGACAGCAAGTCCATCTACTTCCTCTGCACCAAGCACGCCGAGACCCAGCTCTGGCAGGTACCCCTCGCATCGAAGAAGATCCGCCAGATCACCACAGGACAGCACGACTACACCTCCATTGATTTCACCGCTGGCAAGCTCCTAGCTGGACGACAGAGCATGATCGTCCCCAAGGACCTCTACCTCGTCGATCCCAAGACGGGCGCCGCTCAGGCCATCACCGCAGAGAACAAGTCCACCCTCGACCAGCTCGCCCCTATCACCGTAGAGAAGCGTTGGCTCAAGACCACCAGCGGGGAGGATATGCTCACCTGGGTCGTCCTACCCCCGCACTTCGACAAGACGAAGAAGTACCCTGCCGTGCTCTTCTGTCAGGGCGGTCCTCAGAGCCCCGTCAGCCAATTCTTTTCCTACCGATGGAATATGCGCCTAATGGCTGAGCAGGGCTACATCGTCATCGCGCCTAACCGTCACGGCGTCCCCAGCTTCGGCAAGGCGTGGAACGAGCAGATCAGTGGCGACTACTCGGGGCAAAACATCCAAGACTACCTGACCGCCGTGGACGAACTCAAGAAGGAGCCCTACATCGATGCTGATCACCTCGGCTGTGTCGGTGCTAGCTATGGGGGCTACTCCGTATTCTACCTAGCTGGGGTGCATCAGAAGCGCTTCAAGGCCTTCATCGCTCACGCTGGGATCTTCAACCTCGAGATGCAGTACATGACCACCGAGGAGATGTGGTTCGCTAACTGGGATATGGGCGGTGCTCCCTGGGACAAGGAGAACAAGGTCGCTCAGCGTACCTTCGCCAACTCCCCCCACCGCCTGGTAGCCAACTGGGATACCCCGATCCTCGTGATCCACGGGGAGCGTGACTACCGTATCCTCGCCGGGCAAGGTATGGCAGCCTTCAATGCCGCCAAGCTCCGTGGTATCCCCGCCGAGCTCCTCATCTACCCCGATGAGAACCACTGGATCCTACGCCCACAGAATGCCCTGCTCTGGCAGCGCACCTTCTTCGGCTGGCTCGACAAGTACCTCAAGTAGCCCACTGCCGAGCCTATACTAGCAAAGAGAGCGAGCCCCCAATGGAAGTACATCCGTCGGGGGCTCGCTCTCTTTGCTCTCGGGGGCTATCACACGAGGTCTTGCCCAGGCTGTAGATGTAGCATCCGCTTCGGCACGGACGAGGTAATGACCGCCACCACAGCATCAATGAGAGCCGTACGCACGTATTCCTGATGCGTCACGAGATTGACCCCACGTGTCGGGCGGGGGAGCGCAAAGGGGCGTACCAGCTCCCTGTGCTGCGCCTCCAGCTGCTCCACAGCTAGCTCGGGCACGAAGGTCACCCCATTACCCTGCTCGACAAAGTGCATGAAGGTCTCCAGACTCCCCCTACTATAGCTGTGGGGATGGCTGGGATTGGTACGTAGATGGCAGAACTTCACGAGCTGATCCCTGAAGCAGTGTCCCTCATCCAGCAGCCATAGATGCTTCTTCCCCACATCCGACGTACGGATATGATCCTCGGCGAAGAGGTCGGAGTCACGTGGGACGTAGCCCATGAACTCCTCATAGTACAGCGGATGGTCTACGAGATAGTCCACCTCTGCCCGAGAGGCCACGATAGCCATCTGGATCGAGCCTAGGCGAAGGGCCTCCAGACACTCGCTGGTCTTGAGCTCGACGAAGGTGATGCGTAGGTGTGGGAGTTCCTTCTCCAGCCGAGGCAGGACTCGGGGTAGGAGGTATGGGGCGATGGTGGGCAGGATCCCCAGCGAGATCGTCCCCGAGAGGCTCTCCTGCTCCTCACGTACGACCTCTCGGATCTGCTCAGACTGGATGAGGATACGTGCTGCTTGGTCGAGGATACGTCGCCCGACGTCGGTCGGGATGATCGGTTGGTGGCTTCGGTCGAAGATCTTTACTCCGAGCTCCTCCTCCAGCTTCTGGATCATCGTGCTCAGGGTAGGCTGGGTGACGTTGCAGTAGTCGGCGGCTTTGCCGAAGTGGCGGAAGCGATCTAGGGCCTGGATATATTCTAGTTGCTGTAGGTTCATGCCTGTCCATCTATTCGTTCCCTACAAATATAGCGAACCAAGGTCAAACGAGCGTACTCCCTCTCCCAAAGGTATCAGCCCGCCCTCCCCAAAGGCATCCGCCCACCTCCCCTCACAAGCATCCGCCCACACCCACTCAAACATCCGCCCGCACCCCCCAAAGGTATCTGTCCGCCCTATCAAAGGCATCTACTCACCACCCACCAAAGGTATCTGCTACCTCGCCCAAAGACATCTATCTGCCCCCTCCCACACAGAGGCGATGGTGAGAGGGAGACACAATAGCGCATCCTACTCTACCACAAACCGATACACGATCCTCCCAATTGCGCTACACCATCCTCCCCGCACCAGCTAAAAGTGCTCTAGTAAAGAACGCCCTTGCGCTCTAGTAAAGAACGCATGAACGCTCTTACCGAGAGCGCAAGGGCGTTCATACCGAGAGCGCTCCCACGCTCTCGGTATGAACGTTTTCACCCTCTAGGAGCACCTGACGCAGAGCAAGTTACAGAGCACCCCGAGAGCAATAGGCAGAGGTATATCACCGACCAGCCCAGCCTAGCATCTCTCATGGAAAGGCGGGGGATGGCATCGATCGTAGCGGTGCTCTCTGTCTCATACCCCTACAAAGACAGATAGGTGTCAGTCCCACCCCGAGGGTGCAGATAGAGCTTGCGCCACCTTGTCCCACAAGGGAAAAAGACCTACCTTTACAGTACACAAGAAGGGCAAGACAACACATGTGGTAAGTCAGTGAGCAAAATTTGTTTCTATAAAAAGCCATGTGGGTATAAATGCTTAGATAAAATGTTTCAAATCAGACAGCATCTCAAAGGCAGGAAGGGGGGCTGAAACCAATCATAGACGATTCAGATGAGGGGGCGTGCTCCAGCCTCCAAGGCAAGAGGAAAAAGACCTCATGACTACATAGACTTCCGACAAGCTATTCTATACGACCAATAGAGCTTTGGGGGGATATAGGAGAGCGGGCGCACATAAGCGCCACTGGACATACCTTTCGATTTTTAACTTAGCTACATAAGATAGATGACACCCAAGAAATTAGATAACAAGTCTGTGGAGGGCAACAAGCTCAATCTGGAGGCACTCTATGCCATTGCCCCCTCATGCTTCACCGAAGTAAAAGACCCACAAACGGGAGAGACGAAGCATGTCGTAGACTTCGACACCCTGCGCACCCTCCTGGGCGACGATGCCGTGGAGACGAATCGCGAGATGTATCAATTCACTTGGCCGGGCAAGCAGAAGGCACGCCTCGAGGCAGCTGCCGAGACCACCGAAACCCTCCGCCCTGTGTCAGAGGATTCGCTCAACTGGGATACGACGCAGAACGTCTATATCGAGGGTGACAACCTCCGTGTGCTCAAACTCCTACAGAAGAGCTATATGGGCAAGGTGAAGATGATCTACATCGACCCACCTTACAACACAGGCAAAGACTTCGTCTATAATGATGACTTTAAGCGTACTATCGCAGAAGAAGAACTTGCCGCTGGCAATATTGATGAGGAGGGACGTCGCTATCGTAAGAACACCGACAGCAACGGACGCTTCCACTCAGACTGGTGCTCCATGATGCTCAGCCGTCTCCTCGTGGCGCACAGTCTGCTGGCAGAGGATGGGGTAATTTTCATATCCATAGACGACAACGAGGTGCACAACCTACGCAAAATTTGCGATGAGGTCTTCGGGGAGAAGAATCTCTTAGGGCAGATAACAACAATAAATAATCTCAAAGGTAGATCGGATGCTAATTTTTTTGCGCCAGCAAATGAATTCCTAATAGTATACGCTAAATCAAAAGAGGAGGCCTCCATTGCTGGATTTGAGATATCAGATGAGGAAGTCGATAACGATTATGATAAAGTCGATGATATTGGGTATTACAAACTTGTCGGGTTGAGAAAAACAGGAAATGCTTGGAAACGAGAAGAACGACCTAGAATGTTTTATCCGATACTTGTAAAGGATGATACTTTTTCAACAGTATCTAAATCTGAGTATTGGCAGATATATGATGATAATAAAGGTGTTTTTAATGATCAGTTGGTTGATGACATCACCAATAAATATCGAGATCTTGGATATCAAGTATTTTGGCCAACTACAACAGATGGACAATTAGGACGTTGGAGATGGGGGATAGATACATTCTTAGAGCAAAAAGATTTTAATCTAGGTCTAAATAGTTCTATGACTGTTTGTTCTAAGATGAGAGCGTCTATGGAGAATGGATCTATCCGGATGAAAACAGCTAAAACAATATGGTACAAGCCTGAGTATGATACAGGAAGTTCTGGGATACTACTAAAACAGATATTTGAGGGGCTGTTGTTATTTGACAATCCTAAATCTTTAGTTTATCTAACTGATATTATTCGTATTGCTACGAGCCCCGACTCCCTAATTCTTGACTTCTTTTCAGGCTCAGCCACCACAGCCCATGCCGTGATGCAGCTCAATGCTGAAGACCTGAATGCAGGAAAAGAGGGCAAGCGCAAATACATCTGTGTGCAGCTTGCCGAAGACCCCCCCAAGGACAGCGAAGCCCGCAAGGCAGGCTATACTACCATTCCCGAGATAGCCAAGGAGCGAATCCGCCGTGCTGGCAAGAAAATTAAGGAGGAGCATCCCGAGGTGGGCGATCGCCTCGACACTGGCTTCCGTGTCTTCCGCCTAGACAGTAGCAATTTCAAGGAGATGAGCCTTGCCCCCAAGGACTACGACCAAGAGCAACTCGACCTCTTCGTGGACAACATCAAGGGCGGTCGCACAGACCTTGACCTTCTCTTTGGCGCATTACTCTCGTGGGGTGTCCCGCTCTCGCTCTCGCAACCTCTGCAGACCGTCGACGTGGACGGCTACACCATCTACAACGTGACCGATGGAGAACTTGTAGCCTGCTTTGCAGAGCAGGTTACAGAGGCTGTAGTACGTACTATGGCAGAGATGAAGCCTGAGCGAGTGCTCTTCCGAGACAGTTGCTTTGATGAAGACAAGACGAAGATCAACATCTTCGAGCAGCTCAAGCAAGACCTTGGCTGGGATGAGCGTGAAGCCCTGGACAACATCCGTGTCATCTAAAAAAACGCTGCAAGCATGAAACTGAAATTCAAGCATCAAGACTTCCAAGCTGAAGCTGCACGTAATGTGGTGCGAACGTTCCAAGGGCAGCCCTTTCATGATAGGCCGATCTACATCAAAGACCAAGAAAAAAAGCAGGACGACAAGGGCTTGTTTAAGGACGAGGTGGTGCAAGGCTTCAGCAATGCTCCACTGTCGCTCCAACGCAGCCACATCGCAGAGAATGTGCGTACCCTGCAAATAGAGCAGGGACTCAAACCCATCGACAGCCTCGAGGGTGAGGGTATCCACCTCACCGTAGAGATGGAGACGGGCACAGGCAAGACCTATACCTACATCAAGACCATGTATGAGCTGAATAAGCACTATGGTTGGTCAAAATTCATTGTCGTAGTGCCGAGCGTAGCCATTCGTGAGGGGGTGTACAAGAGCTTCACGACCATGGCTGATCACTTTGCTCAGGAGTATGACGGCAAGCACATCTCCTGCTTTGTCTACAATTCTAACCAACTGAGCAAAATCGACACCTTTGCCGGCGACAACCAGATGCATGTGATGATCATCAACATGCAGGCCTTCAACAGCTCCTTCAATGAAGCGAAAAACAAGGTTGGCACAGGAGGTAATAAATCGGCACGCATCATCTTCGACGAACGTGACGAATTTGGCAGTCGTCGCCCCATCGATGTGTTGGCAAAGACCAATCCCATCATGATCATCGACGAGCCGCAGACGGTGCTGGGCAAGGCAGCCAGCAATGCCACACGCGCAGGATTGAAACGCTTCAATCCGCTCTTCACGCTGCTCTATTCTGCTACGCACCGTGAGGTGATGAACATGGTGTTTCGCCTCGATGCCATCGATGCTTACAACAAAAAGCTCGTTAAGAAAATCGAAGTCAAGGGCATCCGTCAAGTGGGTAACACTGCCACCAATGGCTATATCTACCTCAACGAGATTGTGGTGCAGAAGGGCAAGAACCCTCAAGCCCGCCTGAGCTTCGACACAATGGGTAGCACTGGATCAGTGCGACAGCTCACGAAGTTAGCAGGCGAGGGCTTCGACCTCTACGAGCAAAGTGGAGAGTTGGCAGAGTACAAGCAAAATTATGTGGTCAAGGAGATAGACGGACGGGCAGGCACGGTGACCTTCCTCAACGGTGAGGTGCTGCACGAGGGTGATGCCGTGGGCAATGTGACAGAAGACGCGATGCGTCGTATGCAGATACGTGAGACCATCAAAAGTCACATTGAGCGTGAGCGACAGCTCTATCCCAAGGGCATCAAGGTGTTGAGTTTGTTCTTCATCGACCATGTAGAGAACTACCGTATCTACGACAAGGGAGAGGTTAGCCCGGGTAAGTTTTCCAAAATGTTTGAGGAGGAGTATGAGCGTGTAATTGAGGAGATGCAATCCACCTTTACCCAAGAGTATAATGAGTATCTATCACGCTACCCGGGGGAAAAAGCCCACAATGGCTACTTCTCTCAAGACAAGAAGACGGGCAACTTTGTCGATCCCAAGACTCTAAAAGAAGCGAAAGAAGGCAGCAATGACGAGAGTGCCTACAACCTGATCATGAAGGACAAGGAACGTCTGCTTAGTCTCGATGAGCCTACACGTTTCATCTTCTCGCATTCGGCATTGAGAGAGGGTTGGGACAATCCGAATGTGTTTCAAATCTGCACGCTCAAAAATACAGCCAACGAGATAGGTAAACGCCAAGAAGTGGGGCGTGGTATGCGTCTGTGCGTCAACCAGCACGGTGAGCGCCAAGATGCCGATGTCTTGGGCAGTGGAGTCTTTGATATCAATATCCTCACCGTGATTGCCAGCGAAAGCTACGAGGATTTTGCCGAACAACTTCAGAAAGAAATTTCGGAACTGGTGAGCAGTCGCCCCGTGGTCATCACGCCCACACTTTTTGTAGACCATGTTTACGAAACAGCAGAGGGTACTAAGGTGAAAATCACGGCCGATACAGCACTCAAGATTTACAGCAAGCTCATTCGACAAGACTATATCGACGACGATGGTCTCCTCACAGAGACCTATCACGAAGCTAAACGAAATGATAGCCTCGAGCTCGGAGACGATTTTCAACCTATTCTACCGGGGATTGTCCAGACACTCGACAGTGTATTCGACTTGAAGAAAACCAACATCGACGATTCTCGCAAGCCCAAAGAAGCCAACTTTGACGAAAAGAAGTTTAAGAAGGCTCAGTTTCAAGAATTGTGGAAGCGTATCAATGTCAAGACTTATTATAAGGTAGACTTCGAGACGGCAGAACTCATCAGTAAAGCTATTGATGCCCTCAACAAACGTCTTAGCGTGACAGAGATACGCATGGTCGTCGAAGAGGGTGTGATGAACGAGATAAGAGATAAAAGACAGCTCGAGGCAGGGGACGCAATGCAGAAGACCAAATCCAATACTTATAGCGAACAAGAGACTGTGGGGACAGGGGTGAAATACGACCTTATCGGTCGTTTGGTGATGGAAACTGGTCTGAAGCGCAAGACACTGGTATCTATCTTGAAAGGTATTAGCGAAGAAACATTCGCTCAGTTCAGAAAGAACCCCGAGGAGTTTATTCGTAAGACTGCAAATATCATCAACGACGAGAAAGCCATGGCAGTGGTGCAGAAGATTAGCTACGAACGTACGGACAACACCTATGACGTGGACATCTTCACAGAGAGTACCCTACGAGGCAAAATAGGAATCAATGCTATCGAAAGTACCAAATCGCTCTACAATCTGGTGGTAGTAGACAGCGATATCGAAAAGAAGTTCGCCAAAGAATTAGAGAATGAAGAGAAGGTAGCCGTCTACACGAAGCTCCCCAGAGGCTTTTACATAAATACGCCCATGGGGCGCTACAATCCCGACTGGGCGATAGCCTTTAACGAAGGTACAGTGAAGCATATCTATTTCATCGCCGAAACGAAGGGCAACGAATGGCAACGCTCTCAGCTCCGTGGAGCCGAAGAGGCCAAGCTTGAATGTGCCGCCCGCCACTTCAAGGCCATCAGTCAAGAGGGCCACAACATCGAATATGGCGTAGTCAAGGACTATAGTACTCTGTTGGATAAGGTGATGAAGTAAGCCGTCGGTGACCTATGAACACAAGAACGATAACGAATATCAAAAGCACTCTTGCAAATCTGCAAGAGTGCTTACCCCAACGTTCGTCAATATCTCAAGGATAGCTATAGCGAAAGGACAATGCCGTAGGGTAGGCTGGTGGAGAAGGACTAGAGAGAATACGACGAAGAAGGCATTAGCAGGGCAAAGGAAGAGGAGCGGAGGATTTCCCTCAAGCTACACTCACGCTACTTGCCCTGCTCTATGCGGGGACACAAATGCCATCGTCAGGGGGGCTGAAAGGATGTTCATTTGACAGATATTAGTTGGAGCAGGAGAGAAAGAGAGGCAACTAGGCACGTCATTATCACACAAGCAGGCATAGGCCCAACATGGGGATCGAGGAGGGTGAAGACACATTGTAAAGTATTTTAGTTATCTGGTTATCAGCCACTAGAACCCGTGTATTTAGGGCAATTATCGAAATAATACCGTAAAGTGATAATGTTCTCTTTTTTTTGATACCTTTGCTAGTGGGTTGTAGTCAGCCCCCCAGCACCTATGCTGGAGGCTAGGTCTCACCCACCTAAGTAAGCACGAAGACAATATCGAAGTCAATAACTATTCATTTTCAAATACTGCTCTTATGAAGAAGCACAATTTCTCGGCAGGACCATCCATCCTAGACGAAAGTGTAATTAAGGACGCAGCCTCTGCAGTCCTCAACTATGCAGGCACGGGCCTGTCCATCCTCGAAGTATCTCACCGTGGTAAGGAGTTCACCGCAACCATTGAGGAAGCTCGCAACCTGATGAAGGAGCTGCTCGATGTACCCGAGGGTTACGAAGTGATCTTCCTCGGGGGCGGTGCGAGCCTACAGTTCTATCAGGCTCCACTGAACCTACTGAAGACCAAGGCTGCCTACGTAGACTCCGGCACATGGGCGAGCAAGGCTGCTAAGGAAGCTAAGCTCGTCGGTGAAGTTGTCACCTTCTCCTC
>ERZ772874.1259-NODE-1259-length-13316-cov-31.008220_pt1 | contig 13316 bp, 10 predicted proteins | sample MGYA00580586_ERZ772874 | MGnify/ENA primary metagenome ERZ772874 (study PRJEB29015, sample SAMEA2737952) | human oral metagenome | biome: human oral; feature: human-associated habitat; material: dental | place: China | collected 2154 ... | reverse complement strand
TCTACTATGCCGGGTTTTGCGGGCTCGTCGGCGCGCACGAGGCGGTCGAGCCGGTAGCAGCGGGATGAGGCGCGGGTGCGCGCGTCGACGGTCATGATCGTCTCCTCGGATCGGCGGAGGGGTCTGCCGTGTCTGACGGACGCGGGGCGGGACCATGCCTGAGGGCACCCACAAGTCCCAGAACGGAGCGGATGCCGGTAGGAAGGCGGGAAGCGGGCCGAGCGACGCGCGGGGCGGATGCGGTGAGCACCCGCCCCGCGCGGAGGACTATGACCGGTGTCGCATCGACAGGAGCAGTCCGAGCATCGGTCGAGTCCCGGGTTGACGAACTTGGCGCATCTCGACCCGCAGACAGGCGGCACGGGCCGGGTCGATTCGTTTCCTATGAACCGAATAGGATTATATAATCATTACGGCGACGGTCGAGCGGAAGGAGAATTGTAGTACCGGGCAGCTTATGACACAAGTATAAGAACTGATACTTGCGGGCACCTGCGCCCCACCCTATGATCGAGCCCGTTCCGATTCCGTTCAGCGCACAAGCGGAGACGTAGAGCGCACGGCGGGAGACCCAGCGAGAAAATTGTCGAAACCGGGAGAAGGGCGGTGAATCGCCGAGTATCGCGCGCCGCGGCGATGCGACCAGCGCCAGCACAGCCGTCGCCGCGACCGTTAAGGCGGAAGGATAATGGCAGTGTCAAACCCTAACATCGCGTTCCCTCGGAAGAATTTAATCATCGGGTCGGCCCCCGATGCAGGCATCCAAGTACGTGAATCGAGCGTAGAACGCCAGCACGCCAAAATTTACCGGCAATCCAACGGAAGATGGATGATATCCGACCTGGGAACGGCATCGGGGACCCTGGTCAATGATAGGAGAATCAGTCTGGCCGCGCTTCGCGAGGGGGACGTCGTCACCATAGGAAGTAAATCTTTAGTCTGGCCGAAGGACTTCATTCAGGTGCAAGCACCGAGCGACCCCCTGCCGACCTCGCAGGTTCAGGAGGTCCAACAGACCCCGCAGGCGCAGCAGGCCCAGCTGCTCCCGGCACCGCTGCCCACGACCACAACTAAACGGCGCTTCAGTATTGGCGCCGGAGCGCAGGCAGACATTCAAATCGACGACCCCGGCGTCGAGAGAGAGCACGCCATTCTGGAGCGCAATTCGGACGCCACGTGGATGATCTTCGATCGCGGGACGACCACTGGAACTTTCATCGACGGCAATCCCATCGCTCTTGCGCGCCTCAGGACCGGCTCCAAGGTCACGCTCGGCGGCCTAACGCTGGAATGGCCAGAAGATTTCATACTCGGCCGCCCACTCACCAAAGCACACAAGGCGGCGGATCGGGGGGTCGTCTTCTCCGAGGCCATCATTTGCAACCCAGGCGAGTCGACACCGCAGTTGGAAACAGGATATGTGAACTTCAAGAGGGGAACCCTGACTGCAATTATCGGACCGTCCGGTATTGGAAAATCAACTCTATGCAGAGCACTTCTGGGGGAGGCTGAAATAGTCTCAGGGACCGTAACCGTCGGAAGCAGGCAGATAACGAGCGGTCAAGCACCTAATCCTAATGAAGTAAGTTTCGTGCCCCAGGACACGTGCCTGCTCGAGGACCTGACGGTTCGACAGACCCTCGATTTCACAGTCCGGGTCAGAAATGCACACACGCGGACGGCCGCACAATGCGCCGATGAGATTGAGCGCATCCTGTCCTCCCTCAACCTCACTGATGTTATGGACAGGGAGGTGTCTAAACTCTCGGGAGGCCAGAAAAAGCGGCTATCGGTCGCGCAAGAACTTATCAGTCGGCCAACCCTGCTGATCCTCGATGAGCCGACATCGGGTCTCGACGATGGCCTCGACGAAGAACTCATGTCTCATTTGCACGCGATATCGCGCTCCCCCTCACTGCCCACGGTGCTTATCGTCACTCACGCGACCAGCCATTTGAATAGAGCCGATAATGTTTGTGCCGTGGGCGTGCACCCCGCTTCATCGGAATCTAGCCGCGAACCTCGCAAGGCTAAGGCGATTGTGCGCTTCATGGGTCAACCCGATTCTCTCCTGAGAAGCCTCGGAGTACGAACCTTCACAAAATGCATGAACATTCTCCGCGGTAACGATGGCGCAGCCCCCGGATCGCCGATAACCGAGACTCGACGAAGGACGACGAAATCAACCTTCCATTCACTCGGCAATCGCGGCCGGATGCAACCCATGCTGAGACGAGAGCGGATACGATATCCATTTCATCATCTGCTGCGCGATTCACTGAGCGTCACCTTGCTGCTCTCGCTCCTAATCCTCATCTGCGGAAATGGACTCGGGACGGCGACGCTGAGAGACAACGAGGAGATACTGAACTCAATCGCCATCCTGGTTCTTATACTCTGCTTCTGGTCGCTCTACCTGCCTGTCATGAGGATAGTCCGCGACTGGCCCATCACTAGGCGAGAACAGCGATGGGGAGTATCAGCCAGGCTGCATCTCGCCGCACGCATCATCTGGGATCTTCCCGGGGTTATCGCCGTGCCCGCCGCCACTGTCATAATCATCAAGTACGCCGCCCCCCTCGTTAAGGAATCCCCGGAGTTGAGTTGGGGATCAACCGGAAGAACGGTACTGATTCTCGTATTCACATGCCTCTGCTGTTATATGATCGGAACCCTCATCGGCGCAATAAGCCCCAAGGAAGTGCCGGCAATCCAGCGGGTGATATTCGCAATATCGGTGATGGTAGCATTCTCCGGGTTCGTCATTCCTCTGAAGGACCAGGCGTTTCTGGACACACTTTCTCGCATCATTCCCTCCCGTCTGGCCATTGCCGAACTCACTTCGATCCTGGATGCGGGACAGGCGCTCGGAGCTCCGGTGTTCGACCCCCTGCAATCAGCATCAGCGCAACAGCAGTTCATCATGTTCGTGACCATTGTCGTAGTCGGAATGATCAGCCTGTGCGTGGCCGGACGCGCAATGGACACCACCATGAGGAAACTGGACAGAAAGGATTGATGAAATTTGACTTCGGAATCTACCAGGGATGCCATGCCCGCCGCTCTCGTGGCAGACGACCGGGAGGCCTGGCCGTTCTATATTGTCTGCGACGTCTCATCGTCCATGCACGATGATAGGTTCGCCGAGTACTGGGGCGATGGTGAGGTATCGCCGTGGCGACAGCTGTTCTCGGCCACGCGCGAAGTAGTCTCTAAACTCAGTGATAATGAGGAGGTTCGACAGCAGGTGCATCTCTCCGTCGTAGAGTTCGCAGACGGGGCGAATACGATTTTGAAACTGACCCGCCTCGATCAAGAGGGCCTCCTTGTGCCAAATTTCTCGAAAGGCGGGCGCAGCGATTTCGCTGCGGTGTGGAAGCATCTTGCCAGACTGATTCCCGAGGATCAGAAGGAGCTTGCTTCCACCGGATTCAAGTCGAGGCGGCCCACAATATTTTTCATCACCGACGGGAATCCTGACCTTGGGGAGGAGAATTGCAAGCAGACCACTAACGACTGGAAGAAGCATGTGTACGCTATGCGTCGGGCTATTGGCGACGAGAGGTTCTACCCTCGCATCATAGCCATCGGTCTCGGCGGAATGTCCAACGAAAGCGTGCTGTGGGAGCTTCGCAGTAAGAGCCCTCATGGAGCTGCTTTGATCGTCAATGATGCATCGATCATCAGGCAGATCATCGAGCAGATCATCGTAAACCCCATAGAAAATTCAGATGAAGACTCGGAAGTGGAAGCGACCATCGAGCAGATCATCGTAAACCCCATAGAAGATTCAGATGAAGATTCAGATGAAGACTCAGATGAATACTCAAATGGAAAGGACTGATTACTTTGACGACACCAAGAGAATCTAGCAGGAGCCTGCCCATTGCTCCCGTGGTGGACAGTTGGGAGGCCTGGCCGTTCTATATTGTCTGCGACGTCTCATCGTCCATGCACGATGATAGGTTCGCCGAGTACTGGGGCGATGGTGAGGTATCGCCGTGGCGACAGCTGTTCTCGGCCACGCGCGAAGTAGTCTCTAAACTCAGTGATAATGAGGAGGTTCGACAGCAGGTGCATCTCTCCGTCGTAGAGTTCGCAGACGGGGCGAATACGATTTTGAAACTGACCCGCCTCGATCAAGAGGGCCTCCTTGTGCCAAATTTCTCGAAAGGCGGGATCACCGATTTCGCCGCGGTATGGAAGCATCTTTCCAAACTTATCCCCGAGGATCAGAAGGAGCTCGCTTCCACCGGATTCAAATCGAGACGACCCACAATATTCTTCATCACCGACGGAAAACCTGACCTTGGAGAGGAGAACCGCAAGCAGACCACTAACGACTGGAAGAAGCATGTGTACGCTATGCGTCGGGCTATTGGCGACGAGAGGTTCTACCCTCGCATCATAGCCATCGGTCTCGGCGGAATGTCCAACGAAAGCGTGCTGTGGGAGCTTCACAGTAAGAGCCCTCATGGAGCCGCCGTGATCCCTTATGATATCAACAAGGTATCCGTCATAGTGAAAGCGGTCACCAAACAGATCATGAACTCCATCATTCATTCGTCAAGAGGGGGAGAATTCGTGTGGGACGTTCCCGAAGGGATGAAGAATCTGTGCAACCTGACCACCCACTGAGTCATTCTCCTCAGGATCCACACTCCTATTATGGTGGTTGGGATCGGCGCCAAGATGAAAATGGCCTACGTGACGTCATTCCTGATGAAAAATATTCACCAAGTCCGCCAACGATATGCCCTTCGCAGAGAATAATGTCAGAAAATCCTAGTGAGCCGAATCCCAGCCCACGCGCACATAGATGTAAGAAAAATCTCGAACATACAACACTCTCAACAATCATCTCAGCTCAGTTGAAGAGCCGACCCTATGTTGTCCTCTATGTCATCTTCGCTACCGTCGTAGTCGTCTATGCATACAAGTATGATATCATTGCATCCATAGCTCTCAGCACAATTTTTATCGCAGCTCCTCTGATTCTTTATGCTATTCCATCCTTTTCGTCATTTTCGCAGATCTTCTCAAATAAGCCACACGGAAATAAACGGAAAGACGATATTCCAGAAGAAATCAATGCGTTCGCGGAAGAAAATACGGGCGACCGTCGGATCAATTACCATTTGTTCGAACCACAACACTCCTCCCAGGAGTTGTCGCGTAGAGAAATTCAGACCGAATCAATTGGTTCAACTTATGACACCGCCATCGTCGAACCGCATTCGTCGCACAGCACCCGTCCTGAGTTAGCAGCCGGATTCATCAGCGTTTCCGGTCTGATGGCATGGGGCGCCAGTAGGCGTGGACGGTCACACGTCAACGATGACATACCTCGTCAGGACTCCTTCGGTATTCGTGCTATACCTGACGGGCTTGTGGCCGCCGTTGCCGATGGCGTGGGTAGCACGGAATTCGCAGAAAGAGCATCAGAAGCGGCAGTTGCCGCATGCATGGAGTTCAACTGGTTCGCTCCTCGTTCTGAAGATGATTGGAATGACGAAGTCATGAAGGCGATTGATTCGATATCTCAAGCTATCATGAGTGCGGTCAGGAACCTCTCATATAATGAAAAACAGCCTCCCAGCACTACGATAGCCGCAGCAATAGTCACACGATCCTCAAAGGGATACATGCTGGACTGGTTCAGTATCGGTGATTCGGCAATCATGATCATTCCATTCGATAGTTCGGGGCAGATCGACACCATCAACAAGGCCCCGCTCGCGAACAGCCCCGCAACAGCGGCCCTACCGCGACTTTCCCAGGAATCTTGGAGACTTTCCCGAGAATCTTGGATAGAATGCGGACACGGTGTTTGTATCGATTTGAATTCGAGTAACCTTGTCCTAGCGACGGACGGCTGCTTCAAACCTATGTATCAATGTCCCGGACCTTATATTCAAAATTTTTATAATATTGTTTACGATGTTGCTGATGCGAGTCATTTGCTTGCAGCAATACGCCAAGACGGCGTTGGCCACGCCGACGATTCTACAGCTATACTTATTTCTGCAACAGGAGACTAGAAATGGTGGAGATTTCTTCTCTCGAAACCATAATCGAGCTGGAACCCCGCGGTCAGACAAATGGTATTCGGATCGTGAAAGATCCGCATGGAGATTATTTTCTTCTCAAGATTTACAACGATTCCGCTCTGGAGGGAATCAACATTGGAGCGCTTAGATCGCTAATACAATGGCGACAGAATCTTTCCAAGCAAGATCGAGATTTTCTTGATGAGCACGCCGCTTGGCCTCGGGAGCTAGTTTACGATGGGAGGGATTTCATCGGAACCATGATTCAAGTGGCACCTGAGGTGTTCTGGAGGATCAAGAATGGGGAAAGGGAGCCCAGAGGTGGTTCCGCCGCTACGAGCACTTTGAAAAATGGAGAATTTTTCAACCATGCCAATAGACTCCGTATCATGGGTTCGTTGCTGTCTGTCATATTGTGGTTTCACGAACATGAGGTAGTGGTCGGGGACATTCACCTGGGAAATTACCTGATCGGATCAGACGGATCGGTGATGCTGATCGACATGGATAGCGTCTGGTTGGGTGGAACGCACGCCTTTAGTTTTACCGAGAATCCCAGTTATGCGGCCCCATTCGATAAAAAAGGAATTTTTACTAAGCGCACTGATCTCTACAAGTATGCTCTCGTAGCGATCAGAACGATCTCGCAGAACACTTCCGCTTTGAAATTGAACTGCTGCTCGGATTTGATTGCCGTAGACCAGGCAGAAATACTCGATGACTGGCTTAATGGAAGATCTGTTAATGGAGGACTTAGCAAACATCTGGCTGAGGAATGGATTGGATGTGTAGACAAAAAAAGTGGACGTGAATATATTTACACAAATAAGAGCGCATTGAGAATGCACTCGAACGAGCAAAGATCTCGAATCCGTGCGACCACGCTCCCATTCGATACGCACACCCGAAAACTAAATCCTGATAATGCGGGCTCTGGCGTAACGGAGCCGCCCTCCGAATCGGATGTTATTCATCATGAATATTCTCGACCCTACAACACGGACCGCCGCCGGATTCGTCGCGCAGAGGCGGCCCCCTGGCCCGATAAGACCGCAAGTGGGGCGAAGCCGCGGAGAACTTCTTCGCGGACACGAATAGCAGTCACGATTTCCATCCTGATCCTGATCCTGATCCTGACTTTCATTGCTTTCGTGTTTCTGGGGAACCGAATTCCCGGAGAATTAGGAGATTTCGCCACGGATTTACGTTCAAGAATTGAGAAAATTATCTCGAACGAAAAGACCGTAACATCAACGACGACATCACTGACACACGTCACCGATCTCCATGTCGGCGACTGCTGCAACGAGCCGGACGCCGTGAACGCCATCACCAACGACGACGACGGCAGCCGCCAGGTCAACACCGTCGAGGTCGTCGACTGCAAGGTCCCCCCACCCACCAGCACGAGGTCTACAACAACTACAAGATCACCCTGCCGACCCTCCCGGACTCGAACACCATGGAGCGATCCAATCAATCCCTTGAGCAGTCCGGAAGGCGCCCAGGGCAACCACGTCGTGCATAGATCCCGGAATAGGAGCCCCAGGGCCCGCGCGAACAACCTTCCGTCGAACAAAACCAGGATCTGGACGTTCGCATCGGTCGTTACTCACCCAACCACAGATCGCGACGGTCCAATCTCAGCAGGGGAGGAGGATGCCGTTCACCAACACGAAAGTCGCAGTCCTCGGGTACCCCGCGATCGTGAGCAGCGGACTCATCCAGGGCCCGGGGGAAAGTCTTCGTCAAAGCCTTGATAGCCCGCGAAACAGTAGTGGGCCAGCACACGCTCAGGAACTCGTCGTCGATCGCCACCTGCACAATATTATGACGCATATACATTGAGCCTTTCTCACCAGGAAGGTCCCCGGACTGGCCAGGATCGGCGTGATGACGCGGGAAGGTCCGAGGCAATGGAGGGCGGTGCGGCCCTCATGCGCGCCACACCCACTCCGCACCCATTCCTTCCCGCACCACCATGCCGATCCCCGGCCCTGAGCCGCCAGTTCTGGTGAGAAAGGCTCATTGGAGTCGCCCGCAGCGACCTGGACAGACACAGGATCGGCGGACACACCTCGACTCCCTTCTCGCGCAGCCGGGCGAGCAGCTCGTCGAACTCATCATCTGCGCCTTTCTCACCAGAACGGCGGTCCAAAAGTCCATAGACGTAACACTTTCGTATAGTATGGAGTCATGAAGAAGCTTCACCGTCCCGGGCGGATCGATGACACAGCAGAACGCTCCCGACGCCAGCCTATGCGATTGATCCGGCAATCGCTCTTCGGAACCATAGTATTATGGGTGGTACTAGCTCTTCTCGCGTTCACGCTCCTGGGCTGGCTGTGGGGAGAGGGCGGACTGTGGAGTCCGGATCGTTGGCTGACCAACTGGCGCGGCGGTTCTCGCGGAGCGGGGTCCCTTGATCTCATCAAGGTCTCATTGACCACCATCGGCGGCATTGGCGCGGTCGCTTATCTTGTCATCAAGTATCGTGAACGAGCGGCAAGTGAACACGGCGAAGCGGACAATAGGCTGTTGACCGCTATTCAGCAGCTCGGTTCCGAGTCGCCTTCGGTTCGCATTGCGGGGGTTTACGCCCTGGCGGACGTCGCCGACGTCTACCAAGGTGTCTATCGGCAGCGTGTCGTCAATATTCTCTGCGGCTACCTCCGTACCGAGCGCGGACACTGGGAGCTTAAGGAGTCTGTGGAATCCGATGCCGAGGCGGAGCCGAAGCGATGTTACGTCACATCCGACGGTGCAGTGGAGTCCACCATACTGGAGGTCTTCCGCCAGCATTTTTGCAAGGCACAAAAAGAAACATGCGAGTACACCGAATATGGAGACGTTCGCCAAGAGGTGGAAGACAATCTGCTCTGGTGCGACTGCTGGATGGATCTTCATGGGGCGACGCTGACCGAAATAGTGAAGTTCTCCGACATGACGTTTGATGGAATTGTCGACTTTTATGGCGCAACTTTTTGCCAAATCGCCGAATTTTCGCACACCATATTTGCCTCGGAAGTCAAATTTGATGACGCAGTGTTCGACAACAAATCAGATTTCTCCGGAGCGGTTTTTCACGGTCACCCTCGATTCCAAAATACAAGGTTCGCCGGAATGGCCAGTTTCCGAGGGACAAAGTTTAAAGGTCGCGTCACGTTCAAAAAGGCGATCTTCACGATCGCGCCCTCATTCAGGTGCGCACATTTCGCTGGCATCACCTCATTTCAGAACGCAAATGTCGCGGACAAGACTACTCCTAATTTCGATGGCGCGAAATTCAATAAGTTTGTGGCCGAAAATCAAGATCCATCAACCCGATTCCCCCCCAAATTCGAGTTGGATAACAATACCGGTCTCCCGCCCGGCGCCCAATGGGTCAATTTCGAGAACGGCGAACCAGTTTTGAGATCGTCGGCAAAAGGATGACGCCCCAGCTGCACACCCCGGAGGAGCGCAAGTGAGATCGGACACGAAAGCGTCTTTGTTTCGTCGTAGAAAAGATCGCCAAGATCACTGACTACGCGACAGCCTGACTACTCGCAAGTCCACCTGAAGGATGGTATTCTGCCTCAGGAGCAGCGATTCTCCGCCCACGTCCGCCTGGAAGACGAAGCTCTTGCGCCGTCCCGCCCGCATACACCCCAACTCACCTGGAAGGAGCCGTCATGGTCTCGCAAGTGCATCGATTCTTGAGCGATCGAACACTGTCCACCGCCGAGCCCGTGTGGCACCTGACGGGGAACACGGACGACATCTTCTTCCACGACGCCTATCTCGGATGCCTCTCGCTGACCGACACCATCCGACACTGGACACTCGAACAGGACCTCGAGGCCCTCGCTGTCGTACTCACCACCGAAGGAGAGCTGACCCCCGGGGCAGACACTCTTACCAGTCTTCTACATGCTAGGTGCAAACAACCCACACACCGCAACCACATCCTTGCGAACACCTCCAATGACGCCATCGTCTCCTCGCCCTCCAACCAGGCCGCGAGGAGAAGCGCTGCTGAAGGCACTCACACCCACGCCGGGAGTCGAGAATACGCCGATCGACTCGCCCTCCTGTCCGCCGTTTTCACTCAATTCAGGAGTAGCATTGTCGCAGTCGTCTTCGGCCTGCCGGAGCAATTCGAAAGAGCTGCATCGGAAGGAGAGATCTTCGAACTCCAAAAAATGGTGCGCGCACTCGTCCGGCACGCACAGGAAAGCACCGGATCCCTCCTGGTTCTGGTCGATCCGAGAGCTGAGCTCAACCCCCGCCTCCTGCGGAGCTGCAGTACAGTTACGATCAATATCCCCACACCGTCCCGGGAGGAGATCGAGGTTGCTCTCGTAAGGGTTTCACTGCGGCACAGCATCACTATGCGACATGATGCGAAGAGCATAGCCAATTATCTGGCCACGAGTGGGAACCTGCAAGACGCCCTCAGACGGATCGCTTCGATCACAAAATATGCCCGTATAATCGGTGTGGACACGCTCCTGCGTCTGCCCGAACCGGATGAATCCCGTGTCGCCTCCATCTTCCAGGAGCTGGACTCCCTCGTCGGACTAGAGAACGTCAAGAGCTATTTCCACGGCCTTCCTGACATCGCCCGGCAACGCCGTATAGAATTGCGCGAGCGAGGCAAGCTCCCGGAAACCACCATGCACATGGTTTTCAAAGGTTCCGCAGGCACCGGTAAGACCTCCGTGGCCCGCATCGTCGCCCAACTCTTCCATGCACTGGGGATTCTTTCCAAAGACGAAATCGTCGAAATCCTTCCGACAGTGCTCATTTCCAAGCACGCAAACGAGGCCGCCGAGCAGATGCGGGCCGACCTCGTAAGAGGGCGCGGCGGTGTCATCTTCATCGATGAGGCGCATCAGCTCATGGGGAATCCTCACTCCGAGGAGTCGATCAAGACCCTGGTGACCTTCGCCGAAAATCATCGCAATGACACGGTCATCATTCTCGCCGGCTACACCGACCGCATCGATGCACTCATGCGGATCGACGAGGGTCTGAAACGTCGTTTCCCCACGAACCTGATCTTCCACGACTACAACACCGCGGAGCTCTGCCAGGTCGTACACGACATGGCGCGAGCCGATGGTTTCACCATGAACGCGGACACGCGCACTCCCCTTATGCAACTCCTCGAGGACAGACGCCTCGACGCGAACTTCGGCAACGCCGGTGGGGCCCGCAATACTTGGCAGCAGATACGCGACATACATTATTCCAGACCCAATGCCGTTCCGAATGTCATCGAAACCGCCGATATTCCCGCCACCATCACCGTCGATAGTACTCAGGCGGCGCGGACCGGCTCCCCGGAGACGGCGCCACCGACCCCACTCGGCGCCATGATCGACTCCGATTACATAAAACTACTGCAAAACGCGATCCTGCCGATCGTGGTCGCCAGGGAGGATTATCAGGACATGGGTACCGGCTTTCTCATCGCCGCATCCGGTCTGGTCGCCACCGCCGCCCATGTTATTCAGGATGCGGTGCGCGTGACCATCGGCCTGGAGGATGTAGAGGCTAAAATTATCGCAGTCGATGAGAAGACGGACACGGCGCTTCTCCATCTGCCCGCCGAAGCCGTATCGGGGTACGAGCCGCTGCCGCTCGGGCAGAGCTGGGACGTATGCGCGCCGAGCGAGTTGCTGGCGGTGGGTTATCAGAATTGGAAACCGGGTGAGGATCCCTTCATCGTCCGGGTCCATGTCAGTCGCAATATGCGGGATAAACCGAAGTTCTTCGAGGTCGGCGGAGGCCTCGACCGCGGTACCAGCGGAGGCCCTCTCATCGATCCCTCGCAGGGGGCCGTCATCGGTCTCGTGAGCGGAGGTGCTGGAAGTACCACCAAGATGATAGCGCGCATCGAGCAGCTGCGCCGACTGCTGGAGAAGCAAGGGCACGGCAACAAGCATCAAGAGCATGGAAGAGCCGGAATAGACTCGGAGCAGGGGGTATAGTGTATCCATGGTGAGCATCGGAATCGATCTCGGCACGTCGAACACGGTCGTGGCCAAGGTCAATGACAGAGGAGAGGTCTCAATCCACCAGTTCGAGGGCAGTGATCTGCTGCCCTCCATCATTCATGTCGAGGGCGAGGCCGGTCATCGCATTGTGGGGAAGAAGGCTCGGTACATCTGGGCAGATCCGGACGCCGATCCTTCGGAGACCTTCCGCAGGTGGAAGATGTCCATGGCTACAGGCTCGGTACTCGCCACCCAGGACTGGGGGGACGGGTCGCAGAGCATCACTCCCGAACAGTTGACGACCTGGCTCGTGGAGCACATTATGAAAGACATCACTGCAGACCTGGGCGGCGAGACGGTGGATTCCGTCGTCGTCACCGTGCCTCACGGCTGGCGCAGGGAGCTTGTCGAGAAGTGCCTGGCCACCCGGGAGTCCGCCCGTGCGGCGCAGGCGGACGGACTTCCGCGCGAGGCGAAGAGGGATGACCGCCCTCTCGGGACGAAGGTGGCGGACAGGACCGTCGATGAGCCGGTCGCCGCAGCCGCCTACGCCCTGTACGCATCCGACGATGCTGCAGACTTCATCGACAAGAACATACTCATCATCGATATTGGAGGCGGAACGACCGATCTGAGTCTCGTGCGGGTTAGAGCGCCCGGAGAGCCGCTCACCGTCATCGATGCCATTAACAACAACATCGGCGGCGATTACGCCACCGCCCTCCTGCTCGGCAAACACCTGGAGACCATCAGCTCCCAGATCGGCATTGACGTCCCATCCACGCCCGAGGCCGTGCTCACCGAACTGGAGAGCACGGATATGGGTTGGCTCCGAGAGGCCTTCGCCGAGGCGGAAACCGAACTCCTCCACGAGCTGTCGGCGAAGTTCGAGGCAATTGAGGGATTGGACGACTTCGCCGAGAAGGTCGCGGGCAGGTGGGGTCGACGTCGAGTCCCCATGAGTTCAGTGGTGGGTGAAGAATCGATCGACACCAGTATGCCATACTCGGAGTATCTTACGCGCCTGGAGCCCTTCTTCGAGAGCACGAGGGAGCTCCTCACCCGCTTCCTGTCCCGCGGCGAAGGATCCGAGCGTTTCCCCTACGCCATTCTCATGACGGGCGGGGGAAGCCGGATCGGCGGACTGCGCGACCGGGTGATTGAACCGGTGGTTAGCGAACTCGCCGGTCCGACGAAGGCCCCCGAGATCCTCGATCGTCTCGACAAGCTCCGCTTCAACGACTCGAGACTCTCGACCGCGGTAGCCATGGGCGCCGCACTC
>ERZ772874.1256-NODE-1256-length-13341-cov-5.490742_pt1 | contig 13341 bp, 10 predicted proteins | sample MGYA00580586_ERZ772874 | MGnify/ENA primary metagenome ERZ772874 (study PRJEB29015, sample SAMEA2737952) | human oral metagenome | biome: human oral; feature: human-associated habitat; material: dental | place: China | collected 2154 ... | reverse complement strand
GCATTTGATGCGTATTCCCCTGAAGAACGTATTGTTCAATATCATTAAACTGTTTGGTTTGACGCGCGTAATAATGAACCGAGAGGCCCTTTTCACTGCGGATAGATTGTAATTTCTTTAGTACATCTAAGGCAATTTCCTCACCGTTATAAACACTGCGGTTAGTCTGCCACGCGTCTATCTGATTGAACAATGGGCTTGGTTTGACGCCTGCCTCTTCCGCGAGCGAAACCGTAACAACGCCTGTATCACCAACCGAAACAGCAGATTTATAGCCCTTAGTTTGCGCCGCCAAGCAAAGATTCTCTACTGCACAGCCCAAACTCACAAACAACTCCCTGTCGTCAGGATCGACCACTGGCAACCTTCTATCAAAATCAGGGTAAACTTCTACCGCCGACTCGTTCTGACGAAATTTCCACGGCTGGGTATTATGGCCTGATGGCGCCTTGACAGCTTGCGCAACCAAAAATTCAAAGTTAGCTGATGATATATTGTTACTGCGAGACATTCTTACCATAATTCTACCCAATACGCGAGCCTTCCCATCTCGTTAGCTACTTCTTATGACCAAGTATACTCGCCCTATAGGAGCGAGGTCAATCAATATCGCCAAGACTAAGCTTTCAGTTGCTGTACTTCAGATCATTGTAACCTTCGTTAGATACCGGGAAAAAGCCCGCATATACAAAGGGCTTAACTTCTTTGTAGCCAGGTAGGGGCTGGACAGCAACTAACGACACGTCAAACTACACCAAATAAGAATAGTGCCTCTCTGGATTTTTATATGCCTCGACGTCTATAGCCCCCTGTCCAATTAGCTCATCTTTGATATTTTTAAGAATACGTGGATTAAGACCATAATCAATAAATCCCTCCGCAACAACAGGATCTATGTGGCCACTCTCAACGAGACGGCTGAGACGTATGCTAGCCCTTTCGGCGCGGCGGTCGGTGAGCATTGCTTCCTGGAGCGTCAGCGGGCGAATTGCGTTATCCATCCAATACTCCGCAAGAATAGTATCTGGATCATAGCCATTAGAGCAATCCCTTTTTACCATCTTAGCTATTTCAATCAACCGGCCGTTAGCCCACTCGTCACGTAAACCTTCACGTCGAACATCCAAACAAATCTTCAAACTCCATAACAGCCCACGTAAGGCTAGCGAGATTTCTGGTAGCTTCGCTTCTTTCATCAAAGCCACACTCTCTCCTCTGTTCCACGATATAACACTCCACAAATTATCTATAATATTACTAATAATATAAGTTATTATTTGTGAATTGTCAATAACACCCAGACCGAGCATTCACCAAATGAATCCAGACCGAGCCAGCATACAGACGCCAGCACAATGAAGGACACTGCAAAAAAGGTAGAAACATGTTTACTAACTCTCGCAGTCGATACATTTGCGTTTAACAAGCAGTACGTTTACTTTTATCCAATGCCCTCTGAACAGTACGGGGATTAAGTCCCGAATTAAGTAGATTCTCGGCAATCACAGGGTCGATAAAACCACTCTCAACGAGTCGACTGAGACATACGCTAGCCTTTTCAGCGTGACGATCGGCGAGCATTGCTTCCCGGACTGGCTGTGGACGGCTTAATTTATTCATTTTATCCTCTGCAGCAATAGGATCTATGCTACCCGCTTCTACCTCCGCGACTAATGAAGTTGCTAGTTCACCAAGCTGAGAATCCCTTCGGTCATAATCAGCCTCCCTACCAAATTTGGCAACATTCCAGCCAAAACATACAATATCCCGAAAAGTGCCTACCCTTTCTAAAAAACTAGGATTTTCTCCCATAACGCAGTACTCCCAAATGATTAATTAACAGTCCTCATCATAGCGCTGTTATTTATATATGTCAACAATAAGCAGTATAGCTAACTATCAGTAGGAATGGAGATCTTAAGGTTGAGATTTTTATAATTTGATATTTCCCTAAATCATATATAATTAACACTGTGAGTGAGCTTCTATCAAACAATAATACACCAGAAATTGGCCGTGAATACACCGACAAAGATGACGAGCTTGTCAATAACGCTCTTGATCTTTTACAAACACATTTTGAGTTTTCTGCTCCAGATTTAGCTGGCATTAGTATGATCTTAACTCCAGACAAAATGCCGCACGAAGCTATAATCAATCGAATTGCCAGCGACTGGGAAGACACATCTACAGAAGATTGCGAGCGTAAAGCGTTTTTATTCAATGCCGAAGAAATGTTTTACCCAGACGGTTACCCAGAAGTGTTTAACCCAGAGCCATACAGTACTCTACGAAGAGCAGCGAGAAACCTGCGCCAACAGCATCGCAATCTATACAACCTTCGTGATGGTCAACCAAACAACTCGGTCAATGGCACTCTAATGATAATCGACATTTCACATCCATCTGCCTACGGAATAGAAATGCCGCCAGCAGAACTACGAGAATTCTTCGTTCGATGTTCCTATGAAACTTTAGGAGGAAATCTGCAGGGCGCCCAAAATCCAAGCCACGACACAGTGTCGATCGTTGTAGTTGCCCCGTCTGAGTTCTCCGCGATAGCTGCAGAATCTGAATCGCTTTGGTATTGCCTAAGTAACTATGGAGGCACAGAGATTAGACCGACAGAATACCTACGCTCTACACTTAACTATACTAGCGCGGAATAATCCCCGCTCTCATAACCCTGACATATTCAGCCAAGTTGCCTGGCATATCAGCCCAAAAATCATCGTCAAGCCAGCCTGATAGCATGCTTGCTAACAGTCTACTTTCACGACTATTGACCGTTTCGCACAGTTCGCACAATCGCCGCGCTGCCAGCCCGCGGAAATCGCTTTTTAAGCCTACGTCTTCTAGTTCATCCAGCCAGTTAGCCAACCGACTCATAACCTTAAAGTTCTCTGTACCCAACAAGTCGCCAGTAAACTTATTTATATCAAAACTACCCAGGGGAGGCTTCACTCGGGCGATAAATTCGATGAAACCCGGCAGGCGCTTTTTCTCCTCAGCCTCTTTTGCTAGCTCGGTAAAATCAATATCAGCAGCCCAATGCAATTCCTCTGCACCTAAAGAACCACCAATAACACGAACGCCCCTACACGGATCAAACTTGCCACCCATCTCTTTTATCAAACCTTCTGTAAAAAGCCCGGGCCGCTGGAAAAGAGCAGCTTGCTGTCCATCTTCTATCAACCGATTAACGATATCCGTACAATTACTGTCAACGCCATACCCACAACGGTTACGGTAATGATCCAGCGGATCTTTTCTATAGCGCTTTTGGTAGCGCTCATCATCCGTAAAGAATATACCCCTATCATAGAAAAATCCTTTAAGCTTCTCTGCTTGGTCAACGTAATGATTCAATACCAATTCAGCCAAGTGTTCGGCGGAAAAACCGCTGCACTCAACAACAGTTTTTACATCTTCCACAAAATCGCGCTCGCTCCTGATAGCCCGAAGTTTGGCTGCACCGCCATTTCTCCAAAAATAACTTTCGCCGCCATTAGGATTAAACCCAAACCACAACCTTCTTATTTCTTCAATAGACAATTCTTCGCCTTTCTGCTGTTTGGCAAAAATTTTATCAATACTGTCGATTACATCCATAGTATCCAGCTTATCTTGACCCCGCATCAATTTGCCTATTTCTTCGCGCAGAACGCCCATCATAGCTGGCTCAACTTGGTCGTTTTCGCCAATACCCAGAATCATCTGTATACTACCTCGCTCGTCCGTACACATCATAATGCGAGGAATATTATTTTTGCCAGTCGTCAGTACATCGACAAAGTAAACGCTATTGTCGAAATAACGTTGTATTGATTCGACATCGCCAGGAAACCAATCAGTACATTGTCCGGCAAGCAAATTATGCAGCTGTTCAGATGAATCATCGTTGGGATCAGATTGTTCTTTTTTACGTCGAACACGTATCCCATGCCATTCTCCCAGCTGAGTTTCCCGGCGCTGTTCTAGTCCTAGGCTCGTCGCAGCTGCAACTTCTTTACCATATAATTCGCTAAAATCAGCAAATTCTAATTTGCCAGATTTGTAATATCTCACTGCTTCTTTATACGCCTCATAGAGTGCCTCGGTATTAACTTCTGGCAGCAGTGTTGCACTTCCAGACTCGCGCGCATTAAACCTCTCAGCCTGCGGATCAAACTCGCCCAACTCTGTATAGGCGCTTATAACATAAGAAGAAAACCAATCAGGATATTTACCAACTATCAGCGCTTTCTTCACCCGCTCCAAACGCCCGACCTGCAAATCTTGAAAGCCTCTAACTAACTCTTCCCGTTGAGAATAATTATTATCAGGAAGTCCAAATCTCCTATACCAGCCAGGCGACGAACCAGCTAGCTGATACAAACTCTCCAAATCAGGCGGATTATTAGCAATTCTTTCTTTAGCCGCTGCTATTCCCATAGCATCCGAATAACATACATCTGTAATCCCATCAATCTCTACAGCATCCAAAGAAGACGATTTAGCTGGTTTTTGAGGTATAGCGATACCGATAAAAGAATCTGCTCGTATTTGCGGTATTTGCGAAGGGACAAAAGGCGCATGATCGCTTTCAGGCTTCTTCGTAGTTTCTTTCCGATGCGAGTCCAAAGGCACCTCTTCCCCCTCCTCAATTACCTGGCCCAGAACATACCGGGTCAACAATTTCAGCTTCTTTGGACCGCCCGGCTTTTCTTCTGAACTGTTCGAGTAGCCCAAATAATTATACCTTTTTGGGAGTACATTCAGACTACCGCTCCACTCATTTCTCAGCCTTTTAAGCATGCAATTCCTCAGAAACCGCTCCATCTCCTCAGGAGTAGCCAGGTTCGCCATAACGTCAAAAATCGCCAGCAGTCTCTCGCTTCTTTTTCGAGGCTTCCAGCCCTCCTCCGGATCTTCGTAATCGTCCAAAGACACGCGGATAGCTTCAACCATTTGTTCGGCTATGTCAAACTCGTCGGATTCTTCTCGCAGTCTTTCTACAACTTGACTTATATCTTTACTATCAATAAAGGCTAGAAACCTATCCTTGCGGAGTATACATTCTAAATCTGGATCAAGGGCAGTGCCGTTCGCCGAATCAGCAAGCAAATCGCCGCCGTGAACGCCATCATTATGCAGCAGCTCTACTTCAGCGTGACGGTGAAACTGTAAATTCGGATAGTTATCAACCATAATTAGTTATTAATGATAATATTCTTTCGTCTACTTGTCAATACTAGCCCGGCAATTACCGCCGCCAGCGGCAGCCAAGCTATTTTAAGGCAGTTCCGCCAAGCTGTCCTTTGGTTCTATTTCGTCGCGCTCGTCTCTCTTCAAGGTATTTGATCACCTTTTCTTGCTCCTCTACCGAAAAATATCTTCCTCTACTGCTAGCACCTTTTTTTATTAGACCACATTTTTCTGCAGCCCTACGAACGACACTATAGCCTTCTCCCGTCACGTCGCTAAGTCTGTTTAGGCTTACCTTCTTGTGCTGCCTGATTGCCAGTCGCTCGCTTACTAATTGTTCAGCCATAGCCACAACTTGCCTGGCTTCATCTTCGGGAAGATATAAAAATACTCCTATCTTAACTGGATTTAGCTCAAGCTGCTTAATGGCGCATGACATATCAAGGTAAGTTATATCATGTCCGCCTTTACGCTGTTGGTATTCCCCTGCAAACTTAGTGACGGAAACATAGCCTTCTGGAATTGGCGCCGTGCGCCTCTTCGTCTCCTCCACAATCAGCCGAGCATCTTTCTCAGTAAAAGCAAGTATTGGTCGTCCGTTTCTGCTACGATATGTACCTCTTGTTATTTTTCCTTGCTTTTCAAGTGCTATGGCAATGTTTCGAATCGTCACTTTGTCTTTTTCTTCTTGTACACCTAGCTCTTCCCCTATCTCACTAATAGTAGCATACCCATCCGGAACCGGAGGCAAATCTTTTGAACTTCTTAAATACCTCGTATCAACAGGCTTATTCAATTTCTGTTGGCTAAATCCGCCTTTTAGCGCATTTACCAAATTAGCTGTAAAATTCTTCGTCGCCATAATTCGCGCGCCTTGTCCTGGATTGTCCTTTATTAGTTTGCTCAATTCCTCTTTCGTATAATCCGTCAGCGGGCGTGCCGACTCGTCCTTCGACGAACGGTTAGAATTAACTTGCCCGCGCACCCATTCGCCATTAAACACAAATGTAACGTTCTCGTATTCGTCGCAAACCAGAATAACTTTATCAATTCCAGGCACGGTAACTTGATAGTACGGCTCTTCGCGCATCATATTCGGATTAACGCTTCCCCGAACAATAGACACCGCCTCAGGGTCGTCAGGATCTATGCCAAAATCATTCATTAGCACAAATAGCAGATTCTCTAACTTCGGCTGTTTGCCTTTTTTCTCCATTCCAACGCCGCTGCCTGTCGCCTGCGGAACAGGCGCGCTGTCTGGCGGCACGAATACATCGCTGGCTTCGTTCGCCTGCGCAATCACCTGGCCAATTACCGCAAATTGGCTAGCTTTATCCTCCAAATGCCTGAGGATAGCTTCCACATCCTCCAGTCCAAAATATTCAAGCGCCGCGTCCTCATGTTCTTTTCCATTAGCCTCTCCAAGCTGCTGCCACTCAGCACCCGGCTGGGCGTCGTATTTGGCAACCACATCGTCGACCAGATTAATAACCGCGCCCAGCGCGCCATCGACATACGTGTCCGTATTTCCCAGCGTTAACGGCTTATCAATCGCTTCAGACAATCGATTCTTAAAAGTTTCTTTCTGGTTAATATAATGTCAATAATAAATTGTCGCGTTTCTTACGCTTTTATTTTATTGATTACATCTTGAAAGGAGTATTGCAACTTATTCTATAACTTCTCAAAAATCTTATGAGCTTGATTCTTGCCAATAGTCCAAACTAATTCAGAGTAGCCCATCCACCGCCCGCGTTTAGTTTTGTCGCGACGATAATCCTTCTCGTCAGTGATATCGCCCTTAACTATCGCATCAACATTATGCCAAGCAATCCAAGGTGTATCATCGCTCATAAAGCTATAATCTAGATGAACATGATTTTCGTTGATTAGTTTATAGTCTGACGACGAAAATCCGCGTGCGTACAACTCACGGAGAATAACATCTGCCAGCTCGACAAAACTGTCAACCGTAACGTATAAAAAGTCATCATATTCCTCGCCAAGCTCGTACGATCGATCATTCATAAAAACACAATACAAATCATCGTCGACAATTTTTTCATCCAGCCACACGCGGCGGTCGCGTGTTATCGGAATTACGCGGCATCTAATTTTCTCTGTAAAGTTTTTGAAATTACTCATAACTGTTGGAGCCAGATGTCAATGCCTATTTCGTGCATTTCACTCATTTTATTCCATCTGTTCCTTTCAATGCTAGCATACGTCACTTCCACTGCCACGCTTATATTTTTCCTTTAGCTGCCAGCAGATGATCAATAGCGCTTTCTATAACAAGTTTAGCATATTCGTTAAGAATGAGCCGACGGCCACTCTCGGTCTCTATCCATGTATCTGCCTTCATCATTGAGCTAGGTTCAGGGCTTGCGGTAAAAATTTCCACTGGCCACGGCGTAAATTCGTATATATTCATCTCAGCGCGGCGAACATTAAATTCACTAGTCACCAACGTGATACGCTGCGGATGCCACTGCATAGTCTCCCAAAGGTCAATACTGCGCTTCACATTATCTGGAATTGATATCGCCTGATCTTCAATGATAATATCATCTGCCAAGACACTCTGATTTATAGCATAGTCTGCCATACGCTGCGCTTCGGTTATATTATTTTCACCCTGAGAAGCTGCCCAACGCGGCGCCGCACCAGTGACCATTATTTTGGAAGCAACGCCAGAATGATACAGCTCTACCGCCTTTGCAATCCGCATATTCTTTGCCGAACCGAACACAAAGATAACGTCGGATTGCTTGGGAGTATTTCCTGTTTTAAGCGGCTCATAGAGTTGCTCTGCCTTAACATCGTCGACGTGTTGAGCCAAATAAGCCGAACATTCCGACACAAAAATGTGTAGCGCATCGACAACTTTATCAAAATCCCATGCCTGATATTGCTCAAAAACAGCTGCATCTATACCTGCTTGCGCCGCTACGCGGCTAAGTTCCATAAATAACCATGGCCGTGTAGAAAGATAGTCCCGGTGAACCGCTAGCCGAGGCGACTCTTCGCCTATTATCGCACGAATCTCGTCTGCTGACGGTAGTTCAACACTACTTGTACGCACGCAAAGCTCCCTTTAATTGCAGCACTCTAACCAACAATGTCAAGTCGGCAGGCTGTGCTATCTGGGATATGAATGGCGTCACCGCTTAGTTGCACTCCTTGTCATTATTAATCTTTCGCAAAATACTTTTTCAGCGTCACCGTATCACCCACCCGCGCCTCACGCGTGGTTTTCAAGTTGGTAACGATGTAGCCAATTTCACCGGTATCCAGCGACGGGTCGGGGATCATGCCAGGACTGAGATGACCAACTTCCAGCGCCAGCCCATTAGCGCCAGTCGCCATCATGTGAATCGCTTCACCTTTTTTGATCTGACCGTCAACCACCCGTACATACAAAATCACCCCGCGATAATCATCATAATAACTATCGAAAATCAGCGCCCGCGTCGGGTCGTCTGGCTGGCCTTTTGGCGCTGGGATTCGCTCAACAATTGCTTTCAAAACCTGATCAATATTCTGCCCCGTTTTAGCAGAAATATGAATAATTTCGCTTTCATCACAGCCCAGCAAATTGATCACCTGCTTGGACACGCGCGGTACATCGGCGGCCGGCAAATCAACCTTGTTCAGCACTGGGATAATTATCAAATCCTGCTCCATCGCCAAGTACACATTCGCCAGCGTCTGCGCCTGAATGCCTTGGCTGGCGTCAACCACCAATACTGCACCTTCGCAGGCCTGCAAACTACGCGACACCTCATAACTAAAATCAACATGACCGGGCGTATCGATGAGATTGAGATCGACGTCTTTATATTTCATTCGCACCGGCGCAAGCTTAATGGTGATACCTTTCTCGCGCTCGAGGTCCATACTGTCAAGCAACTGCGACTTCATCTCGCGCTTATCGACCGTGCCAGTCAGCTCCATCATACGATCAGCCAAAGTCGATTTGCCGTGGTCGATATGAGCAATGATACAAAAATTGCGGATCATTTGCTGACTTTTCATCTCAATGTCTCCTTCCAAATAACAAATCATTTATTTTTTGGAGGATTGGGCTCGCCTCAACAAGCCTAAACTGGCGTGACAAAAGTACATACGTACCAAAACTCACAATTGTGATTGCTAGGAACTTCGGGAATGTCGCTATGAAGCTTTGGTCGTTATTTTGAAGCTGGAACAGCTGTAGCATACCATAAGTTACGACACCAGTAATCACTCCCGCTAAAAGCATCCTTGTTACCGCGCTCGCAAACTGCCGCGTAAACAACCCGGGCGTTCGATGGCTCAAAATGCTAAACAGAACTACCACCTCAACAACTGACACAAGTGATTGGGCCCAAGCAAGTCCATAAACACCCCAGTGGAATATGTTTGTAAATATCAGCGCTAAAATAATATTAAGTGTGATGGTGAACAATGATATATATAGCGGTGTCTTGGTGTCTTGCTGAGCATAAAAAGTCCGCGCCGCAATGTGGTATATCGTACGAAACAAGATAGACAGCACCAAAGCACCCAACAAACCAGCAATAAGTGCATTACCACCATTTTTAATAAAGTTGACGATATAACCACGCGCAAAAAATGTAACAACTCCGATTGGCACCGCAAGCCATATAATCCAACGAAGAACTTGGCGAAGTTCTTGTTTGAATAAATCTACTCGACCATCAGCCAGACGTTCAGTCATGCGCGGGAATGCAGCATTACTGATCGCAACGCCAACAAGACTAACCGGCATAAGACTGAGAGATGACGCCTGCTGATAAGCGCGCATCACACCATCACCCATACGAGATGCCAAGTTCATCTCAACGATACCGTTAATATAATCAATCCCCTGGTCAAGTGAGCGTGGAGGTAGCAGTCGTAGCACCGCCCGAAAACCTTTGTTCTTCCAGTTTATCTTCATCTGATAGTCAAACCCAAGGCCGACAAGCCCAATCGAACTAACAATCAACTGAAGCATCGCTCCCAACACCACACCAAGCGCAACGCCCATGATGCCGCCGTCAAACACTTGCCATCCACAGATGTTAATACCGCCCGTAAAAAACTTTGCACCAATAATAATGCCGACATTATAAATCGTCGGTGCGAGTGCCAAAAATGTAAACCTACCTACCGCCTGTTGCATACTAGAAATTACTGTCGCGACCGCAAACAAGAACGGATTAACAGCGATAATTCTCATCATACTAATCGCCAGACTGCGACCCTGCTCATCAAGCCCTGGACCAACAATACAGCGCACTAACGGGTCGGCAAAAATAATAATTAAAACACTGGCGATCAGCGTGACAATCGCCATAAAATTAACTAAACTTGAGCTCAACTCCCAGGCTGACTTTTTGTTGCCACTTGCCAATCGTTGATTAAAGACTGGTATAAACGACACACTCAACGCACCCGAAACCAAAATAAAGTACATGAAATCAGGTATCATAAATGCCGCCGTATAGGCATCAATCCCAGCAGGGTAGTTATCAAGATAAAGCCCATTGAGCAGACGATCGCGGTATATACCAAGCAAGCTCGAAATCATTGTTGAGCCAGACAATAGCAAGGCTGCCCACTGAACGGACAGCTTGCTATTAGCGAGAGCGACGACCGATCGAACTCGACTATGCTTGGCCATAAGTCTGTCAAGGCTCCTAGTGGAGCTTTGCCTCCGCAGGAAGCTTCGCTCCAGCCATAATGTCTGCGACCTCTTCCTCTTCGAGAGTTTCGTGCTCAATCAGCGCGGCCTTTAACTTATCAAGCAATGGACGATTAGCCTTTAACACCACTTCAGCACGACGAGCCGCCTCTTTGATTAGCGCCTCGACCTCCTTGTCAATCTCTTGGGCCGTTGCGTCACTATACGGTCGCTCGTGTGTAATCTTATCAAACACCATGCCACCGCTGTCTTCATGAAACACCTGGTCGCGAAGTTTACTCCCCATGCCCTGCTCAATAATCATATCGCGCGCAATCTCTGTCGCTTTGCGTAGATCCGACCCAGCACCAGTTGTGATACCATCATCGCCGTAGATCAACTTCTCCGCTATACGTCCACCCATTGCCCGCGCCAAAATATCTTTGAACTCATAGACATTCGTGTAGCTCTTGTCTTCAGGAGGCAAAAACCATGTCACACCACCAGTCCCACCACGAGGGATAATCGTAATCTTATGAACAGGATCGCTATCTGGCAACACATGGCCAACGATCGCATGACCGGCCTCATGATACGCCGTCATCTCTTTTTCTTGTTCGTTCATCACTTTTGTCTTGCGCTCAGGACCAATTGCGACTTTTTCAAACGCTTCTGTCAAATCGTCGTTTGAAATCCGCTTCGCATTTCGACGAGCAGCAACAATCGCTGCCTCATTAGCAATATTTGCAAGATCAGCTCCGCTTGAACCGGCAGTCTTGGCGGCTAATTTATCTAGGTTTACAGTATCGTCAACTGGTTTATTTTTGAAATGAACTTTTAGAATTGCTTCGCGGTCTTTTCGCTCTGGTAGACTAATTGTCGTATGACGATCAAACCGACCCGGCCTGAGAAGAGCAGGGTCAAGTACATCGGCTCGGTTGGTTGCCGCCAGAACAATTACATTTGTACCAGCCTCAAACCCATCCATCTCAACTAGAATCTGGTTAAGAGTCTGTTCGCGCTCATCGTGGCCACCACCCATACCGCTACCGCGTTTACGACCCACCGCATCAATTTCGTCAATAAATATGATTGCTGGTGCATTTTTCTTGGCTTTTTGGAACAAGTCTCGGACACGGCTAGCGCCAACACCAACAAACATCTCGACAAACTCTGAGCCAGAAATACTAAAGAACGGGACACTGGCCTCGCCCGCGACAGCACGAGCCAACATCGTCTTACCGGTGCCAGGATTGCCGACAAGTAGTACGCCCTTTGGAATCTTAGCGCCAAGTGTCTCATATTTTTTAGGGTGCTTGAGGAAATCAACCACCTCCTCCAGGTCCTGCTTTGCGCTGTCGTTACCAGCGATATCATCAAACACAACTCGCTCTTTATCGAGTCCGTACAACTTCGCCTTTGACTTGCCGAAGTTGATCGCCTGACTACTCTGGCCCTGAGCCTGACGCATCATCAACAAGAATAGCCCGATAATTAGTAGGGCGGGGACTATAATCGTCGCAATATTCCAAAACGTCGTTCCAGCCTCTGATGGTGCACTATCTGACACAACCTTTTTGCCTGTATCGTTGAGGATGTTGTCCTTTAGAAGTGCCGAGACGCCACCGTGAATGTATGACTTCTCAGACGGCTTGTCTTGATCTTTACGGGTAATCGTGAGGTTACTGCCCTCACCCTTGATGCTTTTCAGCTTTCCTGCGTTAGCATCACTAATCACCTGAGATATCGCGACATCTTTGAGCGTCTCGCGTGTCGTCGTGTACGCCCAAACGGCTAGGGTCGCCAAAATCAGAATTGCCCAGAACAGCCCCAGACGAATCGTATTACTCAGGTTTGCTTTTGGTCGTTTCGGCATCAAATTATTGTCCTTTCCCTGCACAAATAAAATTCAAGAAATAACTCTCGCAATTATATCACCGTTACCTCATATTTTCGAGAGGTCAGATGGAGTCTAACGCTATCGCCAACATCATAATTCGTACCTGGCCGTCCAACTTTTATTGCATAGAGCGCACGAATTAGTTGCTGGCGCAGCAATCTATTCCCTCGTAGCAACTCTATCTCAGCTCCTATCAATTCAACAGCACACGTCTCGTCAATCTGCCCAATAAAATACCGACTACCTCTAGCGTATATACCAAGTCGCCCCACCTCTCGATCGATATCATGTCTCAACTGTAATTGTCGCGCTCTCAACTTCGCCAACTTTATTGAGTCCGTCGCCGATAATAAACGACCAATTCGCCGACGCAATCGGTTTCGTAAATATACCTCACTACTATTTGTTGAGTCTTCCACCCATTCGAGCTTATTTCGAATAGCATAGTCATAAATCTGATCCTTAGAAAGCGAAATTAGCGGACGAACGACATCAGAGCGACCGAGTACCGCTAGCCCTCGCCAGCCTGTACCACGGCAGAGGTTGAGGGCAATTGTCTCGACCAAATCATCACGATGATGCG
>ERZ772874.1255-NODE-1255-length-13361-cov-4.514054_pt1 | contig 13361 bp, 9 predicted proteins | sample MGYA00580586_ERZ772874 | MGnify/ENA primary metagenome ERZ772874 (study PRJEB29015, sample SAMEA2737952) | human oral metagenome | biome: human oral; feature: human-associated habitat; material: dental | place: China | collected 2154 ... | reverse complement strand
GGATTTTGTTAGAAAAGGAATGAGCGGACAGCCAGAGTATTTTATCCCAGAAAAAGATAATGTTCTATGTAATAACGTTTGGAATGATATTTCGGCATATGAATTTAACAATAGTTATCCAACTGAAAAAAGTGAGAAAATGTTACAACGAGTTTTTAATATGTGTACTGATAAAGGCGATCTTATTATGGATTTTTTCGGTGGTTCAGGTACAAGTATGGCTGTAGCTGAGAAACTTGGAAGGCGTTGGATAACTTGTGATCTTGGTAAATTATCTTATCTGACAATGCAGAAAAGATTACTTTTGATTAGCGAAGGGAAAGACCTACTTGATAAGAATACAAAGGCTAAAAAATATAACAAGCCAGCAAGGTCATTCATTACTTGTAAACTTGGAATGTATGATTTAGGAACAACATTAAATCTTGAATGGGATAAATACAAGCACTTTGTATCTCAACTATTCGAATACGATGTTAAAGAAATAAAAACATCTGGGATTCAATTTGATGGAGAGAAAAGAGGTTTTCCAGTAAAAGTTTTCAACTATATTGAACATAAGGAATCAGCAGTAGATTATAACTATATATCTGAACTCCATAAAAGTATAAAATCTAAAAGATATAGCAGAGTTTATATTGTTGCACCAGCAACAAGAGTTGACTTTATAGCTGATTATGAAGAATTAGATGATACAAGATATTATTTCTTAAAAGTACCTTACGAATTGATAGAAGAACTTCACAAAACACCATTTACAAAATCAAGACAACCTAGAAGCAAAAATAATGTAAATGATATTGAAGAAATGAAAGGCTTTCAATTTATCTATATACCAGAAGTTGAATGTACATTTGAAAATGATAAAGAAAACACTATATTAAAAGTTACAAAATTTATAAGTGATCCGCTTAATGGATGTGAGTCAGATAATTTTTCAACATTATCAAGTATATTTGTTAATTATAACTATAATGGGAAAGAATTTTTAATGGATGATGTTAGATTTTGGAGCGAAATAGAAAGCATTAAAAAAGAAGATAAAGATACTAAGGTAAACTATGATAATGAAAAGCCGATAAGTATCGAGTGGAAAATACCTACTAAATTATTAGGTGATAAGACAGTATTTGTTTTTACAGACGTTTACGGGAATGATGCAACTATATCGTTGTTAAAGAAGAAGTAGTATGAAACTTAGTTATAATGGCTTGTGGAAAATCTTAATTGATAAGAAGATGAATAAAACAGACTTGAAAGATATGTTTGGATTATCTCCAAGTACTATTTCCAAGATGACAAAAGGAGAAAATGTTAGTTTGGATATCATAAAAAAAATAGCTATTGAATTCAATGTTGATATCGGAGACATTGTTTCTTTAGAACGAGAATGAGGATGTGGAATATGAAATTAAGTGAAGTAGAAAAAAGATATTTAATAAACCTTATAGAATCAGGAGAGCAAATACCTGAGGACTATAAGTATTTACTGTTTCCAAATGTCCAGGAAGAGTATGAGCTTACATATGCAGGGAAAATGAGAAGAGAAGATATACTTGCAGGAGAGGATGGAACACTTCCTGTTCCGCTACAATTGGAGCGTATATTTAACGGAAAAGAACATCCAGCTTTTGAAGATGGATGGAAAAATATGATTGTTTTTGGAGATAATCTTCAGTTTTTGAAAACAATTAACGAAAATAAAGATCCGTTAATTAAAGATAAAGTAAAAGGAAAAGTAAAGCTAATCTATATAGACCCTCCTTTTGCTACGCAAGATGAATTTCAAAATAAAGATGGAGCTAAAGCGTATAGTGATAAAAAGAAAGGCTCAAAATTTATTGAATTTATTCGCAGAAGGTTAATAGTTGCAAGGGAAATATTAGCTGAAGACGGTGTGATTTTTGTTCATATAGATTATAGATATAAATTTAACATAAAACAAATCCCCTTGTTTTCATCCTTAAAACTGTTTATCATCTGCCACATCTTTTACGCGACTATAGCTCAGTTGGTTAGAGCACCACCTTGACATGGTGGGGGTCACTGGTTCGAGTCCAGCCAGTCGCACCATCTTTTCTTCCTTTATTTTTCTTCGTTATCATTTCATTTTTTATTTTTCCAAACCCGTCGCAGTCTTTCTGATCTTTTGCTAGAATCAGCGGGAAAAACACCTTTCTTATAACCTTGTTTTTCATCGTTTTTATTTTGTCTCTGATTGGAAATTACAATGGAAAATCAATCTTTTCTACAACAATTCTTTAAATTAAAAGAAAAAGGAACCTCCTCCAAAACGGAAATTATTGCCGGAATCACCACGTTTTTCACCATGGTGTATATCGTTTTCGTGAACCCATCTGTGCTGGGGGACGCGGGCATGGATAAGCAAGTTGTCTTTGTGACTACGTGTTTAATCGCAGGCTTCGGTACGATTGCCATGGGGTTATTCAGTAACTTGCCTATCGCGTTAGCGCCGGCAATGGGCTTGAATGCCTTCTTTGCTTATGTGGTGGTCGGTAAACTTGGCTATTCTTGGCAAGTGGGGATGGGCACCATTTTCTGGGGTTCTGTCGGCTTATTGCTATTAACCATTTTCCAAATTCGTTATTGGCTGATGGCATCTATTCCGCTCAGTTTGCGGGTAGGCATTGGTGCGGGTATTGGTTTCTTTATTGCCTTAATCGGCTTTAAAAATATGGGGCTGGTGGTTGCGAATCCTGCAACCTTAGTGGCTTTAGGCGATCTACACAGTCCGCAAGTGTTATTGGGCATCCTTGGCTTCTTTATTATCGTGGTGTTGGCAGCACGCAATATTTATTCCGGTGTGTTAATTTCTATCGCAACGGTGACCGCACTTGCATTGTATTTTGACGAAAGCGTGATGTTCCACGGCATCGTTTCCATGCCGCCGGCATTAACTCAAGTGGTTGGCCAAGTAGATATTGCCGGCGCATTGGATACAGCACTTATTGGCATCATCTTCTCTTTTTTATTAGTGAACTTATTTGACTCTTCCGGCACCTTGCTCGGTGTCACAGACAAAGCTGGGTTCAGCGATGAAAAAGGACGTTTCCCGAAAATGAAACAAGCCTTATATGTTGATAGTGCGAGCGCCGTTGTCGGATCGTATATCGGTACTTCTGCGATCAGTACTTACATTGAAAGTGGTGCAGGCGTATCTGTCGGTGGACGTACCGGTATGACGGCGGTTGTTGTCGGGTTATTGTTTTTACTGACGATCTTCTTCTCCCCATTAGCCGGCATGGTGCCTGCTTATGCGACAGCAGGTGCGTTAGTTTATGTGGGTATTTTAATGGCATCCAGCTTAATTAAAGTGCAATGGGACGATTTAACAGAAGCGACTCCTGCCTTTATTACCGCGGCGATGATGCCATTTACATACTCCATCACGGAAGGAATTGCCTTTGGCTTCATCAGCTATTGTGTGATGAAACTCGGAACAGGGCGTTGGCGTGAAGTGAATGCTCCGGTTTGGGTGGTTTCTTTATTATTCTTAATTAAATTTATCTGGGTAGGTTAATGATGATGCAAAAACTTCTTTTTATTTTAAATGAATCGCCATACGGCACGGAAAAAAGCTTCAACGCATTACGTTTAGCGGTGAATTTGCAGGAAGAACATGGCAAGGAAGTCGAAATTAAAGTGTTCTGTTTTGGTGATTCGGTGTTAAGCGGCATTGCCGGTCAGCACCCAAATGAAGGGTCTAACGTACAACAAGTGATGGAAATTTTGGTAGCACAAGGCGCTGAAGTTAAACTGTGCACAAGCTGTACCAAAGCGCGCGGTTTATTTGAAACCAAACTGATTGACGGCGTGACTCGCGGCACCTTAGATGATGTTTCTAAATGGACGTTATGGGCAGATAAAGTCGTTAATTTCTAACGAGAGTATTGGGCGGATTCGGTTCCGCCCTTATTTTATTCAAAATTTTTCATTCGCGTAATCTTAACCATGCAACAACTCAATCCGATCTCCATTCCATTAAATGCTGTTAGTCTAATTGAAGCCTCTGCCGGTACAGGTAAAACCTACACCATGGGTTCCCTTTATTTGCGCCTATTATTGCAGGCTGGGGAAAATGCGTTTCCCTATGCGTTGAACGTCGAGCAAATTTTGGTGGTGACCTTTACTGAAATGGCGACAGAGGAGCTGAAGCGCAAAATTCGCGAGCGTATTTACGATGCCAAACAAAAATTGACGGCTTATCAGCAGACACAAGATTCTGCGGTATTTGGACAGGATGATTTTTTACGCGAATTGGTTGCGACAATCAGTGATTTACCGCTTGCCATTCAACGTCTGACCTTGGCGGAACAAAACATGGATTTGGCGGCGATTTATACCATTCATGGTTTCTGTCGCCGAATGCTGATGCAATACGCCTTCAATTCAGGCGTTCATTTCAATCTAGAATTGACTGGCGAAGAAGACGAGCTGTTGTTGCGCTTGGCACAAAAAATTTGGCGTGAGCATTTTTATTCACAGCCTTATGCCGTTGCCGAGTTTATTCAAAAGAATTTGGTTTCCCCAAGCAATATTGTTAAAAAAATCAAAAAATTTGCCGGAACCGAATTAAAACTCCCGGAAAAACGACCGCACTTTTTTGAGGGGACTTTCGAGGAATTTCTTTCAAAACTTACTGATTACTCGCAAGTATTAATCGCTCAAACTCAGGAATTAAAGCAAAAATGGCTAGAAAAAGAGGTGGAAATTACGGAGTTGATTGAAACAGAAATCAACACCAAATATAAGAATGCGAAAGAACAAAAATTAAACCGTCGCAGTTTTACATCTGCCAATCGCCCGAAATGGCTTGCCGCGATGAAGCATTGGGCGGAAAACGAAAAAGCAGATTTTCCAGATTGTTTTTACCGCTTCGGGCAAACGGCAATGGATGAACAGAAAGGCGAAGAAGCACAGGAAGCGTTGAGTCACCCGCTTTTCATCAAAATTGATGAGTTGTTAGCATTTTCCGAACAACAGGCTTTACTGTCTCAAGCGCTTTGGTTTCATTATTTAAAAACGCTGAATGGGCAGCTAGCCGAATACAAACTCAATCATAGCGAAAAAAGTTTTTATGATTTATTGCGCTTGTTAAAAGAAGCTTTATGTCATCCGAATAATACTGAATTTGCGCAGTTGATTCGTTATCAATACCCGTTTGCCATGATTGATGAATTTCAAGATACGGATGCGGTGCAATATCAGATTTTTTCTAAGGTATATGTAGAGCCACAGCGATTAGAACCGGTGACTGATAACGGCTTTATTATGATCGGCGACCCAAAGCAGGCGATTTATAAATTCCGTGGCGCAGACATTTTTACTTACTTTAAAGCGGCTGATGAAGCACTGCACCGTTTCAATCTAGGGAAAAATTACCGTTCTCACCAAGATGTGGTGCAATGTGTCAATCGCTTGTTTGATTTTCGCGAACCACCTCCTTTTTTATATAACAAGATTCCATTCTTGCCGGTCGAATCTAAAGACGATCATCCGCAATTTTGGTTAAACGGTGAAGTGGAACCTACCGTGCGGTTTTATGTGGATGAATCCTCCGTAAAAGAGAATATGGCAAAAGCTTGTGCCATTTCTATTCAACATTGGTTGCAAAGTGCGGTGGAAAATACCGCTGATTTTCGTTCTGATGAAAACGGTGTCGAAAAAACCTTAAAACCGGAAAGTATTGCTGTATTGGTGCGTAGTCGCAAAGAAGCTGATTTGGTAAAAAATGAGTTACGCCGTCTTGGTATTGCCTCCGTGTTTTTGTCTGAAAATAGCAATGTGTTTGATAGTAAAGCAGCAAAGGATCTGTTGTTGATTTTACGGGCCTGTTTTAATCCGTTTTCCGAACGCAATATTTTAAATGCTGTTGCGACGGCGATTTTTGCGCAAACGGCGGCAGATATTCAGCGTATTCGTTTAGACGAAAACCGTTGGGAATATTGGGTCGAAAAATTTATTCATTATCAAAGAACGTGGCAAAAACAAGGTGTATTAGTGATGTTGCACCAGTTGTTTCTACAAGAAAAAATCACGGAAAAATTGTATCCCACTGTGGATGGTAAACGTCTGGTGACGGATTTATTGCATTTGGCGGAGTTATTGCAAGAAGCCGCAACGTTGAATGAAAGTGAAGCGGCATTATTACGTTGGTTTGAAAAGCAAATTCAAGGGGAAGATCGACAAAATGAACAACAAGTGCGGTTGGAAAGCGAGTTGCAGTTGGTCAAAATTGTCACGATTCATAAATCCAAAGGGTTGGAATACGATTTAGTTTGGTTGCCGTTTATTGGTTATGCCTCCAAATTTAGGCCTGAACACATTTCTACTTATTACGACCAAGAGCGGGACGACGTGCTGTGGGATATTGATGGTTCCCATGAGAAGGATATAAAACAAGAGGATTTTGCCGAACAACTTCGTTTACTCTATGTGGCGCTGACCCGAGCGAAATATCAGTTGAACATCGGTGTGCCGAAAACCTTTGAGGAAAAGTGGAGTGCCTTATTATATGTGCTCACTCAAGGGGAAATTCAAACAAATGAGAAGCCGACAGCCTACGACAGCTTGTCGCTATTAGAAAAGTTGGTTCAACGCGCCCCAAGGGGAAGTATTCAGATTTCTGAAACCACGGCATTAAAAGCGCTAGATGCACCAATGCAGTCGGAGACTCAAGCGCCATTAAATGCAGCAATATTCACCGGTCATATTGAACAAAACTGGACGGTGACCAGTTTCAGCGCCATTGAGGCAATTCATCAAAATAAAAAATACTATAAAGAACAACTGGCGGCAGAAAGTGCGGTCGCTTTTGAACCTGTTTTTGATGGAGGCAAAGATTACGATTTTAATGAACAAGCAACAGAAACAATGCTTGAAAGCGCTAGTCATGAATCTGCCTATCCTTTCGGTTATTCGCCTTTCGATTTCCCGCACGGGATTAAAATCGGTACTGCGTTGCACCGTTTCTTGGAAAAATATGATTTTAGCCAGCCGTTAAGCGAAGACAAGGTAGAAAAACTATGCCAATGGCTACAGTTAGATGAAACGTGGTTGCCATCATTGCAACAATGGATGAAGGCGATTTTAGATACGCCGTTAAGTGCGGATGATCCAACGTTGAAGCTGAATAATTTATCTCGCCAGCAATGTGTGAAAGAAATGCAGTTTTATTTGAAACTCAATCGGGTATTTGATGTGTCGGCATTTAATCGCGCGTTGCAAAAACATCACCGGTTGCCATCGGAAGCGCTGCAATTTGATGCGATTAAAGGCATGTTACGCGGTTTTATGGATTTGGTTTTCTGCCACAATGGGAAATATTATTTGGTGGATTACAAATCGAATTTTCTCGGTGTCGAACCGCAAAACTATGTTGGCAAAAGCCTTGAGCAAGCCATGCTGGCAAACCATTACGACTGGCAATATTTGTTTTACACGCTGGCATTGCACCGTTATTTGCAACAACGTGATGCAAACTATCAATACGAAACCCATTTTGGCGGCGTGTTTTATTGTTTCTTACGCGGCATGAACGGTGAAAATCAGGATGGCGTATTTTTTGATAAACCGGATTATGCGTTAATTCAAGCCTTGGAGAATTTGTTCTGATGTTAACTTTATTATCTCAACTCAAAGAAAAAGGCATTATTAACGCCGCCGACTATTATTTTGCCGAGTTTATTCACCGTAAACAGCAACCGTTCAATTATGCGCCCTCTGTGCAAAACTTGGCGGTGTTGATGGCGGCATTGTGTAATTTCAATTATCGCCAAGGCAACACTTGTCTTTTGTTGAACCAAGCCACTGAACAGGATTTATTCGGTTTACAGGATTATTTCAACGAACGTATTTATTTGACAGAAATTCAGCAAAAAATTGATTATTTGCCGATTTCACAATGGCAATCTACCTTGCAAAAGGTACAACACATCGCCTTTACTGATTCACCATTACAGCAAATTGCGCCTTTGGTGTTGCAGTTTAATTGTTTGTATTTTTATCGCGTGTGGCAAGACGAATTTCGGATTGCCGATTATTTCAAAAGTGCGGTCTGTTTTGAGCCTGTTTTTTCAACCGAGCAACTCTCACAAATTGCCTCGATTCTTCATCGCTATTTTCAGGAAGAGCAGGGCATTGATTGGCAGAAAATCGCTGTTGCCATGGCGTTACGTCAGCGTTTTTGTTTAATTACCGGCGGGCCGGGAACGGGGAAAACAACAACCGTAACCAAGTTGCTTTTAACCTTGCAAGAACTGTATCAAAACGATTTGCGCATTAAATTGGTTGCGCCAACAGGAAAAGCCGCGGCGCGTTTAACGGAATCCATTGTGGATGCCGTGGAACGTTTAAAACAGACATTTGCACAGGAACCAAGTAAGCGGGAAATCATCGAAAATCTGCACATTCCGATGATCGCAGAAACGATCCATCGTTTGCTTGGTGTGCGTTTTTTCAGTGAAGAAACCCGTTATCACGCGGACAATCCATTGCCGTTGGATGTGTTAGTGGTGGATGAGGCGTCCATGATCGATCTCACCTTAATGGCTAAATTGCTTAATGCGCTCAAACCGGAAACCAAACTGATTTTATTGGGTGATAAAGACCAACTTGCTTCCGTAGAGGCCGGTGCTATTTTGGGCGAATTAGGGCGTTTTGTGAATGCGGCAAAACCGACATACAGCTCGTCCATGGCGCAATATTTACAGGCAACAACAGGGATGACATTGCCATCAGAAGATAAGGTAAACGCCATTAGCGACAGTATTTGTTATTTACAAGTCAGTCGCCGTTTTGGGGCGAATCCGGAAGTGGGTGAGTTGGCAACGACAGTGAATTTAGGCAATGCGGCCAAGAGTTGGCAGTTATTGCAACAATATCAGCAACATCAAGATAAGCATTGTGGTGTGTACTTAACGGATTTTGCGCATTATTTGAGTAATAAAGACGACGTGCAACAGCGTAAAGCTTGTGTGAAATTGATTGTCGATCGTGCCGCGGAAGAATACGCGCGCTATTTGCAACAAATTCCGTCTGATGGCGTTCTTCAGGAAGATAAAGTGCGGTCAATTTTTGCTGCGTTTAATCATATCCGTTTTTTAACCGCATTACGCGTAGGCGAGTTTGGGGTCGAACAGCTAAATTTGGCTATCGCGGAAAAATTGCGTCAAAAACGGTTGTTACAATTTCATCAGGAACGGGAGTGGTATATCGGCAAGCCGATTATGGTGACTCAAAATGACAGCGGAGTCGGCTTGTATAACGGCGACATCGGCATTTATTTAGAGCATGGGCTCGTGTGGTTTGAACAAGGACAAAATAGCTACAAAAAGGTGTTGGCTAGTCGCGTACCGAATCATGAGACTGCCTTTGTCATGACCGTGCATAAATCTCAAGGCTCCGAGTTTCCACATACGTTCTTGATTTTACCGTTGGAGAATAGCCCGGTTTTATCCAAAGAGCTGGTTTACACGGGAATCACCCGCACCAAAGATTTCCTCACGGTATTTGCGTTGCAAAGCGTATGGGAAAGTGCGGTGAAAAATCCGGTACAACGACAAAGCGGATTAGGGCAGTTATTAGAAGAATAAAGGAAAATACATGACAAAATGGGATGAGCGTTATCAAACGGAAGAATACATTTTCGGCACGGAACCCAATGAATTTATCGCTAGAATTCAGCCTTACTTGCCAACCTCGGGAAGAGCCTTAGATCTTGCCACGGGAGAAGGGCGTAATGGCATCTTTTTAGCCCGTCACGGATTAGAAACGGAAGGCGTGGATCTCTCTCAAGTTGGATTGCGAAAAGCGCAAGCGTTAGCGCATCGTTATCAGGTGCCATTCACAACGAGATTGGCAAATATTGCCGAAATGACGATGCCAACGGCGCATTATGCGGTCATTACGTCCGTCTTTTGTCATTTTATGGAACCGGAACGGACTCAAATCATGCAACGCATTGTGAATGCCTTGCAACCGGGCGGCTTGTTTGCCGGTGTGTTTTATCATCCCGATCAACTTAATTATGGCACCGGTGGGCCTAGTCATATTGAAATGCTCGGCACGTTGGAGGAAATGCAACAAGCATTATTGGGGCTGGAATGGCTATTGGCAGAGCATGATGTGCGAGAAATGAATGAAGGCAGCCGTCATGTTGGCGCCAGTTCCGTGATTTGTCTCTTAGGACGCAAACCTTAGATTTTTTATTTGACACTGACAAATAAAAAGACAAAGTGCGGTCAAAATTTATCGTATTTTTCCTGTAAAACCGTTAGCTTTTCGGTGAAATTTTCTGTATAATCGCCCGACCCTGTAAATGCTGCGGATTCCCACCGCGCATTATTTTGTCGAGATCGCACTCGAAGGGGTGAAGATTAAGATAACTGGTTGTGCTTTTTTAAGCACTGGGTATTAATATTATTATATTGGTAATTAATTAATGAAAACTTTTGTAGCAAAACCAGAAACGGTTAAACGCGACTGGTATGTAGTAGATGCGACAGGTAAAACTTTAGGTCGTTTGGCGACTGAATTAGCGCGTCGTCTTCGTGGTAAACATAAAGCTGAATATACTCCGCACGTTGACACAGGTGATTACATCATCGTTATCAACGCGGACAAAGTTGCTGTAACCGGTAACAAAGACAGCGATAAAATTTACTACTGGCACACAGGCTATGTAGGCGGTATCAAACAAGCGACTTTCAAAGAAATGATCGCACGCCGTCCTGAAGCAGTGATTGAAATTGCGGTTAAAGGTATGTTGCCAAAAGGTCCATTAGGCCGTGCAATGTTCCGTAAATTAAAAGTGTACGCAGGTGCTGAACACCAACACGCTGCACAACAACCACAAGTATTAGATATTTAATCACGAGGTTTTAGGATATGGCAGAGAATCAAAACTACGGCACAGGTCGCCGCAAAAGCTCTTCAGCTCGTGTATTTATCAAACCGGGCAATGGTAAGATTGTTATCAACCAACGCGAATTAGACGTTTATTTCGGTCGCGAAACTGCTCGCATGGTAGTTCGTCAACCGTTAGAATTGGTTGAATTAACTGATAAATTAGACCTATACATCACTGTTAAAGGTGGTGGTATTTCCGGTCAAGCGGGTGCAATCCGTCATGGTATTACCCGTGCATTGATGGAATACGATGAAACCTTACGCCCAGCACTTCGTGCAGCAGGCTTCGTTACTCGTGACGCACGTCGCGTTGAACGTAAAAAAGTGGGTTTACACAAAGCACGTCGTCGTCCACAATACTCCAAACGTTAATTTTTATACGTTTTTCCAAAAAGCAGAGAGCAATCTCTGCTTTTTTTATGTGTGAAATTCAGCAAAAGTGCGGTGGGTTTTTAGAATGTTTTTGAGATCCGCCAAGCCTTGTTATAATGCACGCCGTTTTAAGTAAAATCAGAGTAGAACATGAAAATTGCATTAGGTGTGGAATACGACGGAAAACAGTATTTCGGTTGGCAGAAACAAGAAAAAGTAGCCAGCGTACAGGCTGAATTGGAACGGGCGATTTCCACCGTTGCCAATGAAGACATCAGTATTTTCTGTGCAGGTCGTACGGATTCCGGTGTACATGCCACTGGGCAGGTGATTCACTTTGAAACGACTGCTAATCGTCCTGAGAAAGCCTGGAGTTTTGGTGTCAATGCCAATTTGCCCGATGATATTGCTGTGCGCTGGGCAAAAGTGGTCGATGATGATTTTCATGCCCGTTTTAGCGCTACCGCCCGTCGTTATCGTTACATTTTATATTGCAACAAACTGCGTTCAGCCATTTTGCCGAAAGGCGTGACCCATTGCCATTTGGAACTCGATCATCAATTAATGCACCAGGCGGGACAGGCGTTGCTCGGTGAAAATGATTTCAGTTCTTTCCGTGCCGCGCAATGCCAATCCAATACGCCGTGGCGTAATGTGCACCATTTAAACGTCAGTCGCCAGGGGCAATATATCATCGTGGATATTCAAGCAAACGCGTTTGTTCATCACATGGTGCGTAACATTGTGGGGAGTCTGATTGAGGTGGGTTGCGGCAATCAACCGGTGGAATGGTTGGCTTGGTTGTTGGGTCAGCAAGATCGTACTCTCGCGGCACCGACAGCTAAACCAGAAGGATTATATTTGGTCAATGTGCTTTACCCCGACCGATTTGCGTTGCCGAAAATGCCGATGGGGCCATTATTTCTCGCAGATTAATTTAAAAATACTAAAAAAAGTGACCGCACTTTAGGTTGAAAAATAAAGTGCGGTCATTTTTTATAAGAATTTTAGGTCAGTAATAAAGCTTGATATGGTTTTACCACCAACCTAATAGTTTCATCCATAAGCCACCGACACCAAACCATATAATGAGGGATACGATGGAGGTGGCGAAGCTGACGCCCCACCATTGACCGGTTGAGTTATAACCGGAACCATAGAGGGCTGGACCAGGGCCGCCGGCGTATTGGGTTAAGCTCATTGAGAGGGTAGAGGTATAACCTAAGCCGAGGGCAGCAATAATCGGAGGTGTGCCAACGGCAATGGCTGCCGCAACGAACGCCAAGTACATGGCGGAAATATGCGCCATGGCAGAAGCGAAAAAGTAGCGAGTGTAGAAATACACTAAGACTAAAATCGTAAAGGCAACCGGCCAACTGAATGCTCCCACAGAGGAGGAAATATGGCTGGAAATCCAGGCAATAGCCCCGTATTTATTCAATGCATTTGCCATCATCACCAATACCGCAAACCAGAACATCGTATCCCATGCGGTGGTTTCTGCCACGATATTTTTCCAGCTCATAATATTGGTTAATAATAAAATCACTAAACCAATAAATGCTGAAATTGTTGCAGGAATATGGAAGACTAAATCACCCACCGTCCAAAGGAATAAGAGAAGGATAAAGTCTAGAGCAAGAATCCATTCTGCTTTGCTCATTGGACCCATGCTTTTTAATTCTTCACGTGCCATTTCTGCCATTTTAGGCGTATCTTTTAATTCTGGCGGATAAATTAAATACACGAAATAAGGTAAGACAATTAAGCTCACAATACCCGGCACGATTGCCCCTAAGAACCATGTCATCCAAGTGATTTCTACACCTTGGCTTTTCGCAAGTTCTGCAATTAACGGGTTACCCGCCATGGCGGTTAAGAACATGGTACAAATAATGGTATCGATTTGAGAGACAGCAATCGCTAAGAATGCACCCGCACGACGAGCGGTTGGACCTGGTTTGGACTCATACGCATCAGCAATAGATTGCATAATTGGGTACATAATACCACCCCCACGCGCAGAAGCCGAAGGAATCCCCGGACCGATAACAACATCA
>ERZ772874.1249-NODE-1249-length-13400-cov-3.105133_pt1 | contig 13400 bp, 10 predicted proteins | sample MGYA00580586_ERZ772874 | MGnify/ENA primary metagenome ERZ772874 (study PRJEB29015, sample SAMEA2737952) | human oral metagenome | biome: human oral; feature: human-associated habitat; material: dental | place: China | collected 2154 ... | reverse complement strand
GCTCGTCCTCGAAAGCCATAATTTGCCATGGGCTAGTGCTTAGGTAACTGGTAGGGTCTTTTGGTGTGAGGCGCTTAGGTGACGTTTCGTGGATCTCGGTTACTACACCTTCTACAAAATGGGATTTCTTTTTTGTTATGCGAATAGTGACGCGTTCGTCAGGTAGCCCACCCCACACAAAGGCTTTTCGGCCATCTTCAAGAGTGCCGAGAGCCTGTCCTCCGCCTACGATAACATCTAGTTTTAGCGTTTCAAATTGAGGTTTTTTAGCCATCACCCTATTCTAGCGTGTAACTGATTTATATAAAAGCTCGTGACTACGCAGGTGTTTGCAGATGAAGCCTGTTTACCTTATCGTTTGGCCGCCTTGAGGGTCCGTTTTGCGATCTCAACACTTTCGTTTGTCGGTATGACGATGATAGGCTTGGATTTTGCAGACTGAGAGATGCTGGTGAGTTGGTCGGGTTCCGTACAGCCATCGTTTAGATTGCCGTCTATGATGAAGTCGACAAATTCCAGATGAGCGACGATGCGTTTTCGCAAAATTGCACTGCGCTCGCCAACCGTACCAGTAAACACCAGTAGGTCGCACCCGTTTAAGGTTGCTATCATACTGCCGATCGCCTTGTGAATTGTATGAACGAGAGTTGTCAGGGCTAGGTGTGCCAGGTGGTCGCCATTTTTTTCGCGTTCGATTAGATCGCGAATATCGTTTGAGCCACCAATTCCGAGCAGACCGCCTCGTTGATTTAGATAGGATTCAATTCCTGACCAGTCCATGCCTAGTTTGGTTTGTAGAGCGCGCACAGCTCCTGGACTGATGTCACCACTCCTTGTCGCCATGAGTACACCCTCGAGTGGCGTGAATCCCATCGTGTTGTCAATGCTTCTGCCGTGAAAAATGGCGCTCACACTACTGCCGCTACCGAGGTGACAGACTACGACTTTTGGTGGTAGTTTGCCACGATTCCACAACTCATCGACAGCGCTTGCTACTGATATGCCATGGTATCCGTATCGCTTAATCTCTAGACTGTCGGCGTCTTGGATATTGATACCGTAGTTCCAGGCATATGGTGGTTTTGTGCGATGAAACGCACTATCGCTGACTGCTACGACTGGTGTCTGGCCGAAATACTCGCGTAGTATTTTTAGTTCTTCGAGTGTTGCAAAAATGTGAATCGGAGCGAGGCTTTTGGTCTCTTCGAGCTTTGCGATGACCTCGTCTGATATGACGCGGTCTTCCATAAAGTATGAGCCAGGTGCGACGACGCGCAGACCTATTGCGGTAATTGCTTCGTTTTCGTTTAGTATATTTTCGCGAATCAATATACCTCTCACCTCTCGCGGCGCGTCATGAACCTCTGACAGTGTGGTTTCGACTTGTCGTGAACCGCTATTTGTGCGAAGTGTTGCGACTATTTGGCCATCTGACGATTCAATATGAAGTTCAGCTCGTAGCGCGAGTTTGTCTGATTCGTACAGCGCGTATTTACGGCTTGAACTTCCAGGATTTGCGACAAGTATCAGTCCCACCCATTTCTCCTATCTTAGTTAGTTTGGCCGCGCCATTCTTCTTCTTTTGTGCGCTCGAGGTCGCGTGCTGCTGGCCATACCCATGCGTCAAGCTCGGGAAGGTCGATGCCGTGCTGTTTGATGTAGGCAGTGTTGGCTTCGATTCGAGCGCGGTATTTCGCTATCAGGTGTTCGGCCTCTTGGACTGGTATAGCGCCCGTTTGACCAAGCTTCCTGAACGCGGCAATAGCGAGGTCGTAGCGGCTGGTCTCGTTTCGGACATGCATATCAAACGGTGTAGTGGTGGAGCCAATCTCTTTGTAGCCACGGACATCAAAGCGCGTTCCGTCGACTGCGTAGTTAAATAGGATACTCTTAACGGTCTGTGGGTAGCCGTGGAAGTTAAAGACGACAGGCTTATCTTCGGTGAATATATCGTCAAAGAGTTGTTGGTTGGCGGTGTTAGCAAGCGTTCCAAATCCTTGTGTTGTCAGCGACGACACGTTGACGCAACGGACTTTTACGTCAGGACGCTCGGTCTTGATGATGTCGATTGCCGCCATGGTTTCTTTGGTCGGATAATCACCAGCGGCCGCCATGACGATGTCGGGCTGTTCGTCGCTCGCAAAGTCCCATACCATCAGCCCAGTATCAATCTGTTTACGTGCTAGCTCTGGCGTTAGCCAGCGTGGCTCGACTGTTTTGCCGGCGACAACGGCATTGATTTGGCGGACACTTTTTAGCATGTTCTCAACAGCGACGAGTGTACAGTTGCCATCTGCTGGGAAGTAGACATTGCTAAAGTTGCTTTGACGACGCAAGATGTCGTCGATAAATCCTGGGTTTTGGTGGCTAAATCCGTTGTGATCCTGTCGCCAACCACTACTTGTCAAGATATAATTGATGCTCGGTATAGTTCCGCGCCACTCGACGCCACGACTTTGTGTCAGGAACTTGGCGTACTGATCTACCATACTCGAGACAACAGTGAGGAATGCTTCGTAACTAGCAAACATAGCGTGTCGTCCAGTGAGGACATAGCCCTGCATCAACCCTTGCATATTATGCTCCGAGAGCATCTCCATAACGCGGCCATCTTGGGTGAGGTCCTTGTCCCAGCTCATGATAGGCCATTGCCAGCTACGGCTAGTGGCTTTGAATATGTCGTCAAGTTTGTTTGAGTACGTTTCGTCAGGGCTCATCATGCGAAAGTTTTTGTGATCAGCATTTCGACGAAACACTTCCTCGAGATATAGACCAGTTCGGCGCATGCTACTTGAGCCCATTGTGCCGGGTATGGTTGCGTCTTCGGCGAAGTCTTCGGCTCTTGGGAGGTCAAGTGGCTTGTAGACGGCGTTGCCACCGTGTGCATGACGACTGCGCCCTAGTCGTTTTTCAGGATTTTCTGGTAAGATATCGTCGACATATGAGCCAAACCCGTTTGCCTCTGTGAATAGTTCGTCGAACTTATAGCTACCGAGCCACTCGTTGAGCAGTTTCAGCTCCTCCTTGTCGGTCTTGGCTTCGTTTAGGACAACCTGGTGTGCAAGGCAGTTGCCTTCAACTTTTTCACCGTCTGGCAATTCTTTGACGCCTGTCCAGCCCTTGAGTGTGCGCATAATAATCATTGGCATACGAGGACTGACGGTATCGTGACTGGAGCGAACCTCAGCTATTAGATCGTGCGCCCAGTCGAGTGCTTCTGCCATTGCGTCATGAGGGTTGACGTCGCCCTTGGTTGCGTCGACAATTCGTGGCTCGTAGCCATAGCCTGAAAATAGCGTCATCAGTTCGTAGTTACTCATACGACCAAAGATTGTCGGCTGGCTAATTTTGTAGCCATTTAGGTGGAGGATCGGTAGAACGACGCCGTCTTTTCTCGGGTTGATGAGCTTGTTTAAATGCCAAGCACCAGCGGTTGGCCCGGTTTCTGCCTCGCCGTCTCCGATTAGCGCAGCGACAATAAGATCTGGATTATCCATGACGGCACCGTAACTAGTGCCTAAGGCGTAGCCAAGTTCGCCTCCTTCGAGGATAACGCCTGGAGTTTCTGGGTTGGAGTGGCTTGGATATCCGTATGGCCAGCTAAACTCACGACATAGGCGACGAATACCGTCAAGATTCATCGGCAAGGTTGGGTCAAAGTGGCTCAGAGTACCCTCGAGGTAGAGGTTGGCTTGTAGTGCCGGGAATCCATGTCCTGGCCCGAGGACAAACATCATATCTTGGTCGTATTTCTTGGCATAGCGCGATAAATGGGCGTAGGCAAAGTTGATACCTGGACAACTCCCCCAGTGTCCAAGCAGGCGATTCTTGACATCGTCTGGCTTAATCGCACGCTTCATGAGGTGGTTGTCTGCTAAAAAGATTTGCGCCGCAGTTAGATAATTTGCTGCACGCAAATACTGATTCATTGAGTGTTTTTCGTGATTGTTCATGCTAATGTTTAGTATAACCTCTGAGGGCGTGATTTGACAATCAAAAGACGCTTACAGACCTTCTGGATTGGTGAATGTGCTGTCGGCGTTTCCTAATTTATAAGTACATATATGATTACCATCACGAGTTGACCTCTGGGAGCTAGTCAGGCTCATGTCGGCAAATTTACGTGGGCACTCTGATGCTCCACTACTGTCTAGTATGAAAGTAAATAACGCGTCAGTGCCACTTATAGAGTAATAAATGCCACGGTGCCAGTCGGTATCGCTGTTTGCGGCGGTGACAAACGCGGGGTTAGGTGTATTTGATGAATATTTTGCGATCGCAACTGATACGTTTGGGTCGGTTATGATACCAGAGCTAGTACTCGTCTGGCGACACTGTCCGACGCCGGTTGAGCCTTTGTCGTTGTTTACGCCATAGCCATACCCCGATCCTAAGCAGGTAGATAATTCGGGATAGCGATGATTTCGTAGCTGATAGGTTTTTAGAATCTTAACCCATTGATTGGCAGCGCTAAGTGTTTGTGAATTGCGAGCACGCGCCTGAACGCCGTTATAAGTGACTAGCGTGATGCCCGCGAGGATGCCGATAATAAAAACAACGATGAGGATTTCTATAAGTGTAAATCCGCTCATGGTTTTCTTCATACTGTTAGTATACGACGCTAGCTGATTGCTGTCTATCGTTTTAGGTAGTGGTACGATATAGATATGAAACGACTTGTTACGAGCCACTCTCAGCATTTCTTGCGCGGTAACGCCTTTATTGCTGAGCTAGTTGGCCATAGCAATATACGTAAAAATGATACGGTGATTGATATCGGTGCGGGTAGTGGTGCGATTACTGCTGTGCTGGCGCGTCGTGCAAAAAAGGTAGTTGCCTATGAGTCAGAGCCGTCGGCATATTCACGGCTAGAGCATAACATGAAACGTTTCTCGAACGTAGAGATTGTCAGAGGTGACTTCTTGCGCGCTGAGCTGCCAGAGGGACGGTATAAGGTGTTTTCAAATATCCCCTTTCATATTAGCTCGTCGATAGTTCGTCGTCTGACGTGTAGCACAAATCCACCGGTGTCTATATATCTGATCGTCCAAAAACAATTTGCACAAAAGATGATTGTCGAGGGTGTTCATTTTCATAGTGCGCTTGGTATGGGGATTGCTCCTTGGTGGACAGCGCGAGTTCGTCGCTCGCTTCGTCGGACTGACTTTACTCCACCACCAGCGGTTGACGCCGTACTGCTTGAGCTAAAATTGCGAGATACTCCCCTATTGCCACGCCAGCAGATGCAGTCTTATATGGACTGGATTGAGCGTTGTTATGCTGATCCACGTACTTTTGCTAGGTCGACCGCACCTAAACATAAAAAACCATCAGAATTAACACTTGAAGAATGGTTGTCAGCGGCCCGCAACGCTCACCTTGGGTGATGTAAGCATAATAAAATAACTGCGTGGTTCAATCATAGACGTCACGCCGGCAGTTTATAATATTGTGGGGTAGCAAGCTGGTCTTGTTTATGTTATACAGCCACTGATTTTTATAAAACTAAACCCGCTTTTTGCGGGTTTCAAAAAAAGTTTAGTTGCGTATTTGGCTGGGCCGGAGGGATTCGAACCCCCGAATGCCAGGACCAAAACCTGGTGCCTTACCGCTTGGCGACGGCCCAATAATACACTTAACGCTACCGCATTATACCACAGTTAACTTGTCAATAATAGGCGCTGTCTGCTAGTCGTATGTTTTTTTGATATATAAGTGAAGAGTATGGGCTGAAGTATGTTGACGCTTAAGTAAAATATCACTACTATAAATCACATGAAGAAGCTGCTCCATCCGAGTATCGCTCAATACAAAAAACGATATCTCAAACATGATTTGATAGCCGCGCTAGTGGTGACGGCGATTGCAATTCCTGAGTCGCTAGCTTTTGCGGTTATTGTTGGACTACCGCCCGTTACAGGGCTTTATACGGCCGTGTTGGCGCCGATTGTTTTTGGACTTTTGGCTAGTACGCGTCGTTTGATCGTTGGCGCAGACTCTGCGACCGCAGCTTTGATTGCGTCAGGTGCGGTATTGGTCGCGCAATCTGGTACTGTGGGTTATGCCAATGCGGTTGGTGTAATTGGTTTGCTGACGGCGGTGATTCTGATAATTATGGCGATAGCGCGACTTGGCTTTTTGGCTGACTTAATATCACGTCCGGTGCTTGTTGGTTTTTTGGCGGGGGTTGGCGTTCAGCTGATTATTACTCGGCTACCGACGATGCTGGGCGTAGAGGCTCACGGAAGCCTGTCTCAACATATCATTCAATTATTTCAGCAGATCGGGTCGATCAATGGAATGGCGTTGACGATATCGGTTCTTGTTGTTGGTATTATTTTGATTACGCGAAAAACCAAGATACCAGGTGAGTTAATTGGACTCGGTTTGGCGATGCTATTTGCGTTTGGTTTTAACGTCGATACACTGGGCGTCAAGCTGGTTGGGGTTTTGCCAGCTGGACTGCCAATGCCAACTTACCCACATGTTAACCTCGGACAGGTCGTGATGTTATTACCTACCGCTATTTCAGTTGCAGTCGTTATCCTTGCTCAGAGTTCATCGGTAATTCAAAGCTCGGCCAATGAGCATGACGAAAAAGTTCGGCTTAACCAGGACCTATTTTCGCTTGGCGTGGCAAACGCCGTCTCGGCATTAACAAGAGGCTTTGTCGTCAATGGTAGCCCGCCACGTAGTCTTGCGGCAGACCTCGCCGGCGGCAAGAGTCAGATGGTAAATATTATGATGGGTGGATTCATCGGCTTATTCTTGCTGTTTGGCAATCAGCTTTTTCGCTGGATGCCAGAAGCAGCTCTTGCGTCAATCGTCTTTATGCTTGGCTGGCGTTTGATCCGATTCAGTGAGCTAGACTACATCTGGCGGACTCATAGAATTGAGTTTTTTGTTTCGTTGATTGCTTTGGTCGGGACGGTGCTTTTTGGTGTGCTGCAGGGCGTATTGATTGCGGTAATAGTTTCTCTGATGGAACGTATCAGCCGACAATATCATCCTAAAGATGACGTGTTGCTGCGCGATGGAAAGCTGTCGGAATGGGCGGTTGAACGGTTGGGCGTTGATAGTCGTTACCTTGCTGACTCTGAGGGTATACTAGTGTATGCATTTGACGGTGCACTATTTTTTGATAGTATCAACTACTTTACAACTCGTATCAAGCGGGCGGTTGAAAATGCTGAAAAACCTGTGAAATATATCATTGTTGATGCTGGTGCAATTGATAATATTGACTACACAGCGGTAGAATCGCTCAAGACGCTGTATCGGCATTTGTCATCTGACGATATCCGTCTCGGCTTTGCGCACGTTTCGCCAAATCTTTACCATCAATTTAATGAATATGGCGTCACTGACCTAGTTGGCGAGGATAACATCTACTCTACTTTATCTGGTGCCATAAAATCACAGCCGAACACTCGGCAGACTGCGGTGGAAAAAGTTAAAAAGCTTGGTATAAAACAGGATGATTATGTAGTAATTGGCGGTGCGGTGCTTGAGGCCTTGCATCTCCGGGATACGATGGATATCGATATAGTTGTTAGTGATGAGGTATATACACGTTATCGCGATAAAAAACACTGGAAAGAGTACGTTCAGGACAATGGTAAGCGAGTATTGGTGCATAACAGTTACAACATGATGCGTACCTGGATGGGCAATTCCCTCAAGCGCCTCAAGCGTGATGCATCTGTCGTCGACGGTGTGTCGCTCATGAATATCCAAATGCTAATCGAAAGCAAACGACACCTTGGGCGTCGGAAAGACCTTGCTGATATCACGTTATTAAAGCAGTATCTACAGCACCACCCCGTCAAGAGCGAAGTGAAGAAAAATGATTCCAAAATTGAATCAAAGGTTCGTTGACGAACAGGGTCGTTGCTGGGTTGAATCGACGACAGAACCGCTCTTTCTCTTCAGGAGTAAATCCGCCGATTACGGTATCAGCCGTTGATACACTAACTATCTTTGCGTTCTTGGCGAGTATAGTCGCCGGTACGAGACACGATAGATGCGCAAGCGTTGTGGTATTGAGCACCGAGTCTGTTGAAGCGTAAATAATATCGATATCTTCTTGTTTTATTTTTTCGATAGCATATGGGGTGTCTGGGTGTAAGGTGTAGTGAAATGATACTAATCCTACTGAACGTAGTGCACCTCCTTTTGGCCTAGCTCCTGGCAAGCTTCTTGTCAGAGAAACTCCTACTGCATACACTTGGCGTCCCCGTGCGCTATAAGATCTTGCAGCGATAAGTAGTTTTTCGCGTTCATTATCAGTTAAATCTGTATGATTAATGATATCGGCAACCTCACCTAGCCAATAGGTGCGATAAAGCTCGCCCTCATGCCAACTACTATGGGTTAATGTCCCATCATGAGACGAAACTGGGTCGTATGGTAGGGAAGCGTGGTCTCCCATACTGTCACGTAGTAGCTGTGATCGCGGTGAGGTGTTGCCAACGAGTGCACGTTGTGCGATAGCTGTCACTTCTTTTGGTGATGTGTCCAAACTGTATGACTGTGCAAAGTTTAAGCGACCGTCTGTTAGCGCGGTAGAGTCGATGACTATTGTGTCGATACGTTTAGCTCGACGACGTATCGAAGTTGGTATAGTGAGTCGTCTGGTAGTGATGCCAAAGTAGTTTTTAATAAACTCACGGAGAGGCTTTTTCATGTAGTGTAGTATATCATAAGCGGGTTGCGACTCTAGACTAACTAGGATACACTATAGGCATGGTAAAGAAAGCAGCATCTTCAGCAAAGGTCAGCCGTACTTCGGCAAAGAAGCCGGCTACGCGCAAACGACGCGTTAGCAAGTCGACTAAGGTTGATTACTACCCTAACCGTATGACTGTAGCCGTGTCGGCACTGGCGGGAACGGTTTTGGTTCTATTTGCTTTGATATCGGTGTACGGCGCGTATCACGGCTGGCAGTAGTATCTCATTTGGGTATACATAGAGTATACTTAAATGTATGAAAGTACGCATTGAGATAGACACAAAGACTTTTATTCGCTTTTGGCTGGTAGTCATTGGCTTTGCTGCGGCAATTTTGGCGCTGTATAGTGCACGTACGGCGCTTGTTATTATAGGCACGGCGCTATTCTTGGCGCTAGCGTTAAATGGACCGGTCAGCCGACTGGCGCGCTATTTACCTGGTCGGAGTCGAACTCTCTCGACGGCGTTATCTTTTCTGGTCGTTGTGGTGTTTCTTGCCATGGTAATATTTCTCGTTATTCCACCAATAGTTCAGCAGACGGCTAAATTTATTGACAGCGCGCCCGAGATGGTGCGAACGATCTCGGCCCAATGGCATGGGCTTGGTGAAGTTATCGAAAAGTATCGTATTCAAAACCAGGTAGATCAGATAGTTGCTGCTATTCAGACTGATGCAGCGCGCTGGACAACCGACCTGGGGAAGAATTTTATATCTGGTCTTGGCTCAGCATTTAATATGGTTGTGGCTGGTATCTTGGTGCTAGTCCTGACATTTCTTATGTTGGTCGAGGGGCCTAATTGGGTGCATCGACTTTGGAGCCTATATCGAAATAAGGAGCGTATGGAGCAACATAGGCGACTAGTCGGTCGTATGCACGCGATCGTCTCAGGCTATGTCGGTGGACAGTTGACCATATCGGCAATTGATGGATTTGCGGCAGGTGCAACAGTCTTTATTCTCAGTCAATTTATCCATGAGGTACCAGTAAATCTTGCCCTACCGACTGTAGCAATCTGCTTTACGCTTTCACTGATTCCGGTATTTGGTGCAACAATTGCCGGCATGCTTGTGGCGATATTGCTATTCTTTAGTAGTGTGCCAGCGGGTATTTTGTTTGCGATCTACTTCCTCGTTTATCAGCAGGTCGAAAACAACATAATTGGACCACGTATCCAGTCAAAACGACTTGAGCTCAGTCCGCTAACCGTACTTGTTTCAGTAACGGTTGGGCTTTATGTGTTTGGAGTTGTAGGTGGTGTTATATCAATCCCTATCGCAGGCTGTATTAACGTTCTGGTTGAGGAGTATTTGGAGATGAATCGTCAGAAATACGCCGAAAATAATAAACCGCTAGCGAAGCTTGTCAAGAAAATAAAGAGTCAAAAGGCCTAGGGGCATCGTGCTTGATAATTTAAAGACACTTCCACATTTGGGCTGGAAGTGTCTTTTAGGGGGGGTGTCTAGCTGCTTAATACTAAACTCGTGACCAAATCGTGTCATTAGAGGTGTCGCGAATTTTTATTCCACGCTCCAGTAGCTCATCGCGCAGTTTGTCTGAAAGCTTCCAATCGCTCACCTCCCTGGCTCGACGACGCTTGAGGATAAGCATCTTTTCTTCGTCGGTTATGTCTGGGGTGCTCTCGCATAGCTGAAGCCCTAGTAGGTCGTCGATAGTCTCGAGGAACTGAACCAGCCCATATCGGTGAATTGATGCTAGTGGTTTGTTGTCAAGCTTGCTGAATGTTTCGTCGACGATACGCAAGGCTTCTGGCGTATTGAGGTTGTTTTGTAGGGCTTCTACGAGAGCTCTTGATGCAGCGGCCACCGATATAAACTCATCGGTATCGTCATTCTTTTTGTCGTCGTCGTGTAAGCTGTCGTGTGTTTGATGGCGAAGTACAGCGTAACTACGCCAGTTAGCCAGACGATTTTTTGCCGCCTCTAAGTTATCGAACGTAAAGTTCCCTTCATTTGTGTATTGCCCTTGCAATATAAACATCCTTAGATCCATCGGTGAGAAGCCACGCTCTTCTAGTTGCGCTAGAGTATATCCATTACCGAGGCTTTTACTAACTTTGCCACCATCGATTTTCAAGTGGTTGTTGTGTAACCAGTAGTTAGCGAACTTCTGTCCGCTAGCTGATTCGCTTTGAGCAATTTCGTTGGTGTGATGAACTGGGATATGGTCAATTCCGCCAGTATGGATGTCAATCGTTGGTCCTAGTATATCCATCGCCATTGCGGAGCATTCTAGGTGCCAGCCCGGAAATCCCATGATAGGTTCATCGTCTTTTGGCGGAAGTTCCAAGAGATCGCCTGGCGTCTCCCATTCCATGTCACGTTTTTTACCCGGTTCAGTAAATTTCCAGAGAGCAAAATCCCAAGGTTGGCGCTTCTGGCTATTAACTTCGACTCGGGCGCCAGCACGCTGAGAATCGAGGTCTAGATGAGCAAAATCGGCATAAGTTGGAAACTTGCTGGTGTCAAAATAAATTGCGTCAGATGTTTGGTAAGTGTAGCCTTTTTCCTTGAGAATACGCACTAGCTTGAGCTGTTGAGGGATAAAGTCGGTCGCGCGGACGAGGTGCTCGGGTGGAATTAGGCCGAGTTTTTCCATGCCAGTGACAAAGTCTTCGGCGTAGTATTCGGCCACTTCCCAGGCGGTTTTTTTCTCGCGACGAGCGCCCTTTTCGAGTTTATCTTCCCCGTCGTCGGCGTCACTCACTAGGTGTCCAACGTCTGTGATATTCATAACTCGTTCAACTCGGTAGCCACTGGCGATCAGAGTTCGAACGAGGGTGTCCCAGTATATATAGGCCGCCCAATTACCTACGTGTAGGTGGTCGTAGACGGTTGGTCCACAGGTATATAAGGTCACCTTATCAGATGTGAGCGGAGCAAATGTCTCAGTTTTTCTAGTTAGCGTGTTGTGAAGCTTGAGAGTCATGGTACTCCTTTAGGGCTTTGTCAGTTGCGTCGATTAGTTCGCGTAGGGCCTCTTCGTATGATTCGTATATTTTGTAGCCTGCCGCATAGCTATGGCCGCCTCCGCCAAAAAATCCAGCGATGTTAGAAGCAACTGGTGTGTTACAGCGTAGCTTTCCAGTGAGCTTGCCATCGGGGTAGGTTTTGATTGCGCAGGCAACTTCTACGTTCTCGACGAGGCGCATCTCGTCTAGCACGAGTACGCTTGGGTTATATCGATCGCTATATTCGGCAATATCCTCCCAGGGAATGTGAACTGTGGCGAGCTTGCCATCCAGGTGATACTCGATACGCTTGATGAGCTCGGCCTTGTAGTCCAAGATGTCGGCTGGTTTTTTCATGAATTCACGACGACGCAGTTCTATTTCGGCGGGTATAGCGCCTAATTCAACTAGTGAGGCTACCGTCTGGTAGGTGCGGACGCCAGCACTTTGAGTTGTTAGTCCGAGTGTGTCGCTAGCGATAGATATGTAGAGTGATTCAGCGGCAGCTGCATTGATATGCCATTTAGCGGTTGAGGCAATATCGTAAATTAGCTCACCAGTTGCCGCCGCTGTACCGCTCATAATAAACTCATGGTTAAATGTTAGGTCATTTTGAGTCTCGTCCTCGTCGCTTTCTCCGTGGTGATCGAGAACGATGACTTGATGTGTTTCTAGGTAATGACGTACTCCTGGGGCTTGGAGGGCTTTTTCAAGGAGCGCTTCAGCGGCGGTATCGACGATAATCGCTAGATCGGCGTCAAATGGGAAGTCGTTGACTACTCGGTCCCATCCGCTGATATATCGGAGGTATTTTGGCATGTCAATCGCGCAGTACATGACGACCGATTTGCCTCGTTCACTAAGTAGTTCTTCGAGTGCCAAGCTGCTGCCTAGGCTGTCTCCATCTGGGTTCTCGCCTTGTATCACTACAATTTTTGTAGCCTTGTTGATCATAGAAATTACGGAGTCAAACATCAGGTATATTGTAGCATATTGCCTGGCTATTAGATGGCCCTATCTAGGGAGGATTATCAATCATGGCAACTATAGACTAGTTGCTTTTTACGTAAAAGAGTGGTATAATTAAGGGAGAGGGCAGTACGATCGTTCTGTCCTAGTTCTATCCTCCATCCTAGGTTGGGTTGGAGATGAAAGGCAGGAAAAATGAGTGGTTTTTGGCTTGTACAGCGCATCGTCCCGTTGGGAGGGGCGCTTATCTACGATTATGTGGACGATGAGAGCAAGAGTGCGCTCAATGAGTCTATACAGAGGCTCAGTGCCGACAAGGAATTGACGGTATCGAATGGATCCGTCCAGCTTCGAGGTATAATCAAGGCTGTATATTTTCTATGTAGCCGAAATGAGGCTGCTCTCAAGGCAATAGAGCTACAGAAGTGGGTAAACCAGGGGTGTTATTCCAAGGTCTACTCAGACCTCTCTGAGCATTTTTTCAAGCAAGATATCCTTGGAAGGCCTCTGGGTCGTAGCTACAATACCGTAGCTTGGTGGAGTCCAGAGAGTGACCTCGTTTGGTCATTTTCTGAGGGCTGGCTATGGAAGTTCGTGAAGCAGAATGATCTATTAGCTAGACCTTTTAGCTGCGCATAATCTGAGCACGAGGCTGGACTCATTTCTCCTGCCTCGTTACCAGAGGGTTTGAATGATTTCAAAGCTTCTGGTAACGAGACGTACTATAATGT
>ERZ772874.1248-NODE-1248-length-13401-cov-26.846696_pt1 | contig 13401 bp, 10 predicted proteins | sample MGYA00580586_ERZ772874 | MGnify/ENA primary metagenome ERZ772874 (study PRJEB29015, sample SAMEA2737952) | human oral metagenome | biome: human oral; feature: human-associated habitat; material: dental | place: China | collected 2154 ... | reverse complement strand
GACTTGAAGATGAAGGGGCTATCGCTTTTATTGCGGGTGCTGGCGCGGCGGCTCACTTACCTGGTGTGGTGGCGAGCTTCACTACACTACCTGTTATCGGCATCCCTCTTAATGCAACGGCTTTAAAGGGCATTGATTCTCTGCTTGCTATCGTTCAAATGCCATCTGGTATGCCTGTAGCTACAATGGCTGTAGACGGTGCTAAAAATGCGGCACTCTTTGCGGTACAAATTGGGGCAGCTTTCAATCAAGACCTGAAAGAACAATATCAACAATATCGTAAAGATATGGCAGATAAAGTCTTAGCAGATAATGCAGAACTACAAGGTGCTATTCAAATTTAATCATCTAAATCATTGGTGATTAAATGTTGGTTAAGAAAAATAGTTTATTTAGATATCTATTACATAGTTTGTATCATTAATTACGATAAAGGAGAAAGATTATGGCTAACATCGATTTGGAAAAATTAACATTATTGTACGAAGGCAAAGCAAAACAAGTATATGCAACAGATAACAAAGATGAGTACATCGTTCATTATAAAGATGATGCCACTGCATTTAATGGTGAAAAACATGACACCATCCTTGGTAAAGGCGTGTTGAATAACAAAATTTCCTCTTTCTTCTTTGAATTGTTGAAAAAAGAAGGCGTACCAACTCATTTCGTTCGTCGTGAAGATGATCGCAACCAAACAGTACTTACATTAGAAATAGTTCCTCTTGAAGTTATCGTTCGTAATATTGCGGCTGGCTCTATGGCTAAACGCTTTGGCATTGAAGAAGGAACTCCACTTAAACATCCAATACTTGAGTTCTGCTATAAAAACGATGAATTAGGCGATCCGTTTGCCAACGAATCCCAAATCACTGCACTTGGTTGGGCTACTCAAGAGCAACTTGACGTAATCTCTACTATTACTCTAAAGGTAAACGATATTTTGAAAAAATTCTTGGCTACTAAAAATGTAACTCTTGTAGATTTTAAATTAGAATTTGGCACTCATAAAGGTGAGGTATTATTAGGTGATGAAATTTCTCCTGATACATGCCGTTTCTGGGATGCTACAACTGGTGAAAAACTCGACAAAGACCGTTTCCGTCGAGATCTTGGTAATATTGAAGAAGCGTATAAGGAAATGTTATTCCGTCTTACTGGCGAGCGTGCCTAATAGGGGGGAAGATGAACTACGATCCTGTTTTTGATAAATGGCATGAAGAGTGTGGTGTGTTTGGTGTCTATGATAGAACCGTTGATGTAGCACGCTATGTATATTGGGGGCTATTTGCACTCCAACATCGTGGTCAAGAAAGTGCGGGCATTGCTGTTACTGATGGGCACGATGTAGAACTGAAAAAAGGCATGGGCTTGTTGACTGAGGCTATTAAAGAATTACCAGCATTGCCAAGTTATATGGGGACTGGCCATGTGCGGTATTCTACGACAGGGTCTAATAATCCGCGCAATATTCAGCCTTTGGTTATTCACTACCAAGGTGGTCAAATTGCGGTGGCTCACAATGGTAATCTAACGAATGCCTTATCTATTCGAAAACGCCTCGAAGCCGATGGTTCAATCTTTCAAACGACGATGGACTCTGAGGTTATTGTAAACTTGATTGCCCGCTCTAAAGCAGAAACACAAGCGGAACGAATTGCCGATGCGGCACGTCAAATTGAAGGGGCTTTCTCTCTAGTTATTACTACGAATGACTCCTTAGTAGGTGTACGTGATCCTCAAGGATTTAGACCACTTTGCTTAGGCAAAACGGAAAACGGTTATGTGCTTTCTAGTGAAAGCTGTGCTTTTGATGCGATTAAGGCAGAGTTTATTCGCCATATAGATCCTGGTGAAATGGTTATCATCGATGATTCTGGTGTGCGTAGCACAATCTATGCGGAACCAGAAAAAATCGATAAAAAACTATGCGTCTTTGAATATATTTATTTTGCACGCGGCGATAGTCATATCGATGGTCAATCCGTATATCAATCTCGTCTCAATATGGGCCGCGAATTATATAACGAAACTAAGTATGATGCGGATATCGTCATGTCCATTCCGGACTCTGGTACAACGGCTGCATTAGGTTATGCTCGTGCATCGGGGATTCCTTTTGCGGAAGGATTAGTTAAGAATCGTTATAGCGGTCGTACTTTTATCAAACCAAATCAAGAGGAACGAGAACTAGCTGTTCGTATGAAGCTAAATGCATTGCCTCATGTCGTTGGGGGAAAGCGTATCGTTCTCATCGATGACTCTATCGTGCGCGGTACTACGAGTGGTATCATTGTAAAAATGCTAAAAGAGGCCGGTGCTAAAGAGATATACATGTGTGTTAGCTCTCCGACCATTGAATACTCCTGTCACTATGGCATCGATACATCGGTGCGTAAAGAGCTTATAGCAGCTACTCATACAGTGGATGAAATTAGAGATTTCATAAAGGCTGATAGATTACATTACTTGTCTCGTGAAGGTTTATGTCGCGCTATATCCGATGTAAAGTCAAATGATTTATGTTTTGCATGTTTTAATGGTGATTATAGCGTAGCGGTCCCTGCGGATCAAGAGGAAGGGGTCAAATATGTGCTCGAATAAAACTAGTTTAACCTATCGTGATGCAGGCGTTGATATCGATGCAGGCAATCGTGCCGTAGAATTGATGAAAGAATCTGTTAAACGCACTTATACACCGGGTGTTGTTGGTGATTTAGGTGGTTTTGGGGGACTCTATTCCTTAGCTGGTCATTCTATGTCGGACCCTATGCTCGTATCTGGTACCGATGGGGTAGGTACTAAATTGCGTCTCGCTATTATGATGGATAAACATGATACTATCGGCCAAGACTGCGTAGCTATGAGTGTTAATGATATCCTCGTACAAGGGGCTACGCCTTTATTCTTCCTCGATTATATTGCGGTTGGCAAGCTTGACCCTGTGAAAGTAGCAGATATTGTGCGGGGTGTAGCCGAGGCTTGTGAAGAATCTGGCTGTGCCTTACTAGGTGGCGAAACTGCTGAAATGGCAGGCTTCTATGATAATGATGACTATGATGTGGCAGGTTTTGCCGTTGGCATCGTAGACCGTCCTAAATTGATTACTGGTGAAAGTATTAAGGGTGGCGATGCTATTCTTGGTTTACCCTCTTCTGGGGTTCACTCTAACGGTTTCTCTTTAGTTCGTAAAATTGTATTCGATCATAAAGGTTTCTCCATTAATCAACATATTCCTGAATTCGGCAAAACACTTGGAGAAGAATTATTAACACCAACGCGCCTATACCCTAAGGCCGTTTTGCCTTTGATTAAAGAAAATCTAATTAAAGGTATGGTTCATATTACGGGCGGGGGCTTCTATGAAAATATTCCTCGCGTCTTACCTGTGGGAGTAACGGCAGAGGTCGATTGTGATACATGGCCTCGACTTCCTGTATTTTCAAAACTACAAGAATGGGGCAACGTAGATTGGCATGAAATGTACCGTACTTTCAATATGGGAATCGGCATGATTCTCATTGTGGATGCAGCTGATGTAGATAAGGTAAAAGCAAATCTTGAAAGTCGTAATGAAGCGGTTTATGAAATTGGTCGCATTGTTGCCGGTGATGGTCCAGTTGTTGTAAAAGGGGCGGTATTTAATGACTAGTTCCACATCTAAAAAGCGTCTAGCTTTATTCGCAAGCGGTAGAGGCTCCAATGGGGAAGCCCTCTACAAAGCTATGCAAAAAGGCTATATTAAGGGTGAATTTGTAGTCATAATTACGGATCACGGTGATGCAGGTATCGTTGAACGTTCTAAACCTTGGGGTATTCCACTCATTGTCATCGAGCGTAGTGACTATGATTCTAAAACTAGTTTTGAACAAGCCCAGTTAGATGCGTTAGAGCCCTATAAGGTAGAGGGTATCGTTTTGGCTGGATATATGCGCATTGTAGGGGCACCACTGATTGAGCACTATGAGTATAGAATTTTAAATATCCACCCTGCCTTACTGCCATCTTTTCCGGGACTACATGGGCATCAACAAGCTATCGATGCGGGCGTAAAGGTAACTGGTTGTACGGTACACTTTGTTGATAGCGGAATGGATACAGGTCCTATTATCATGCAGAATACGGTGCCTCTATTACCAGACGATACAGAGGATACCTTGAGTGATAGATTATTGCCTATTGAACATAAAACATATAAAGAGGCGTTACGACTATTTTGTGAGGATAAGCTCACTATAAAAGGTCGTACGGTTTATATTGAAGATTGATATGCGTAAGCAAATGGAGAGGTTACATGATTAAAAATGCACTACTAAGTGTTTCTGATAAAACGGGGATTGTAGACTTTGCGAAAGGCTTAGCTAATTTAGGTGTAACCATCTATTCTACAGGTGGTACGTTTAAGGCGATTACCGATGCAGGCATTTCTGCAAAGGCTGTTGAGTCTTTAACGGGTTTTCCAGAAATGATGGATGGCCGAGTAAAAACTTTACATCCAAAGGTACATGGAGGTATTTTAGCTGTTCGCGATAATACGGAACATCAACAAGCTATGGCTGATCATGGTATTGAGCCAATTGATCTTGTGGTGGTCAATCTTTACCCATTCCGTGAAACCATTGCAAAACCAAATGTATCCTTGGAGGAAGCTATTGAAAATATCGATATCGGTGGGCCCACAATGGTTCGTTCTGCAGCAAAAAATCATGCGTACGTAGGTATCGTAGTAAATCCAAATCATTACGATGAAATCTTGGAGATGCTCAAAGAACGTGGTGAATTGACTAAGGAATATCGCTTTGGTCTTGCCAAAGAAGCCTTTGCTCATACAGCGGCTTACGATGTGGCTATCGCTAATAATATGAGTGGAATCTTGAATGAAGGTCCTACACCTCCTGAATATTTGAGCGCTTATGAAAAGGTAACAAATCTTCGATATGGTGAAAATCCGCATCAACAAGCGGCATTTTACAAAGAAATTGGTACAGCTCATGGTATGGGAGCGCTCAAACAATTACATGGTAAAGAGCTTTCTTATAACAATATTGTAGATATGGAAGCGGCTTGGAACATGGTGTGGGAATTTACAGACCCCGCGGCATGTATCATTAAACATACAAACCCTTGTGGCGCCGCTACTGCAGCTACATTACATGATGCCTATGTAAATGCTTACGAAGCAGATTCCGTATCTGCCTTTGGTGGCATCGTAGCCTTAAATCGTGAAGTAGATGCAAGTACAGCGGAGGAAATGAGCAAAATTTTCTTAGAAGTTATTATGGCACCTGCTTTCACAAAAGAAGCATTAGAAATCCTTGAAGCAAAGAAAAATATTCGCCTCATCGAGCTATCTAAGCCGGAATCTGGCCAAGTGACAGTGAAAAAGGTGTCAGGTGGTTTATTAGTGCAAACAGAAGATGATCTTGTAGAAGATCGTGCTAACTATAAAGTTGTTACGAAGGTACAACCGACAGAGGAACAATGGAAAGCCCTTGAATTTGCATGGAAACTTGTAAAACATGTAAAGTCCAATGCTATTTTGATTTCTAATGAAAAGCGTACCCTTGGAGTTGGGGCCGGTCAAATGAATCGCGTAGGCTCTGCTAAAATTGCCCTTGAACAAGCTGGGGAAGCCGCAAAAGGTGCTGTTTTGGCATCTGATGCATTCTTCCCGTTTGGCGATACCGTAGAAACAGCGGCAAAACATGGCATTGCAGCTATTATTCAACCAGGTGGCTCTATTCGCGATGAAGAATCCATCAAAGCGGCTGACGAAGCGGGTATTGCCATGGTATTTACAAATATTCGTCACTTTAAACATTAACTGGTTAAGAACTGTTAGCGGATTGTTAAACACTATTAGGGTAAAATATCTATTGTACGGCCAAGAAGTATTGATGCTTGGCGTGGTCCCGTTATGTGTTTATATTATTATGAACTTGATGGCGTTTAGGCGCCGATGGAGGACTTATGAAAGTATGTGTAATCGGTAACGGCGGCCGCGAACATGCATTGGTGTGGCGATTGTCCATCAGCCCTAGCGTAACAAAGGTATACGCCATTCCTGGTAGCGCGGCCATGTCGGATTGTGCAGAGCTAGTTGGCATCGATTGGCGACAAAGCGATCATTTGATTAGCTTTTTGAAAGAGAATCAAGTTGATTTAGTTGTTGTTGGGCCTGAGGCCCCTTTGGTAGCAGGTTTAGCAGATGTACTCAATAAGGTGGGAATTCCAGTTTTTGGACCATCCAAAGCCGCCGCTCAACTAGAGGGCTCAAAGGTGTTTGCCAAGGATCTCATGAAAAAATACAACATTCCAACTGCTGCGTATGGTGTGTTTCACAAGGTAGATGAAGCGAAAATTTTTATCGCTCAAACAGGAGCTCCTATAGTTGTTAAAGCTGACGGCTTGGCGGCAGGGAAGGGTGTTGTAGTAGCCATGACCGTCGACGAAGCGAATGCAGCTGTGGAAGATATGCTCAGCGGTAATCGATTCGGTGATGCAGGCAGCACCGTTGTTATCGAAGAGTTTATGGAAGGTGAAGAGGCTAGTTTATTAGCCTTTGTAGATGGTAAGACCGTTGTTCCAATGATTGCTTCTCAAGATCATAAACGTATCTTTGATGGTGATAAAGGCCCTAATACGGGTGGCATGGGTACCTATGCGCCGGCACCAGTTCTTACGGATGCATTGCGGGACGAAGCGATGAAAACTATCTTGGAGCCTATGGTAGCGGCTATGGAAAAGGAAGGTATGCCGTATGTGGGCTGCCTCTACGCTGGGCTTATGATTACTGACGAAGGTCCTAAGGTGGTAGAGTTCAATGCACGATTTGGAGACCCTGAAACGCAAGTTGTATTGCCTCTACTAGATAGTGATTTAGGTCAAATCATGATGGCCTGTGCTACGGGCACATTAACAGCTGATATGGTGAAATGGAAAGACTCCTCGGCGGCCTGCGTTATCCTTGCTTCTAAGGGTTATCCTGAAACTTCATCAAAGGGCGATGTCATCAGTGGAGATATTAAACAATATGACACAACCATCGTATTCCACTCTGGTACAAAGCTTGTAGGTGAAAACTATGTCACTAATGGCGGTCGTGTGCTCGGTGTTGTCGGTCTTGGCAAAGACCTTAGAACTGCACTTGATAGAGCCTATGGACGTATAGAGCATATCGACTTTGAAGGCATGCAATATCGTACAGATATTGGGGCGAAGGCTTTCAAATAAAGTAAAAGCATTTTAAATAAAATAAAAACCTCTACATTCATGCATAACGCATGCGGTGTAGAGGTTTTTATTTTCTACCTTTTAGTGGTTACCTATGATATAATAAATTAGATATAAAGAGGGCCCATCGACGTGTGATGGCGTTAGGCTCATCTCAAAAATTTGGAAACTTATTGATGACGCCTGACGTGTAGAAGCAAATCTTCTACACGTTAGGTGTTTTTACTATAGTCTATTTTATTTCTTAATAGCGATATACAACTATGATATATAATAAAGAACCGTTAGAACTGAATAGTCCGGTAGCCTTTTGGCTGAATTTCCCCAACGAAGAACGCGTATTCTGGGTGGATCGTCAAAGTGACCGTATCGTTGTAGGTGCTAAACGTCTGGCGACGGTCAAAGATGATGAAGACCGCCATAATTACGCTTACGTGTTTTATGGAGATACTTTTTTTGAGACCTCCAAGGACCAGAAATGGGCTGGCATGGGCCATGAAATGATTGCTTTCACCCATTACTATATCGTAGAAAATGGGGAATCCTTCTACTTGCACGCTGGTGAAAGTGTCCAAATTACAGATTTCGAGGTGCCTCGAGTTTGTCATAACTACAAGGAAACCAGTGATGACAAGACTGCTTGGGATAGTTTGATGAATGCTATCGCTGACGGCATTAGCAGTGGGGAAATGACAAAGGTCGTTTCTTCTCGAGAGGTGCAGTTCATTAGCGAAACACAATATAATGTGGCGAGTATTTTGGCAAATTTGGTAGATAATAATCCAAATTGCTTTATCTTTGGTTACGAAAAGGATGGACGTACCTTTGTGGGCGCATCTCCAGAGATTCTAGTTCGCCATCGAGGTAGTGAAATTCTTAGCTACGCTTTAGCGGGTACAGCTCCTAAACATGGACCAAATGCGTGGACTAAGGAACAACTGTTAACTGATAGGAAAAATCTTTTTGAACATAATATCGTCCGTGATCGTATTGTGGATATTATGAAATCTATTACTCCGGAGATTACCATAGGTGAAACGGGTATCATGGAGCTGGCTCATCTCTATCACTTGCGCACCATTATTACCGCAAAGGATAGCACAAAATCCCTCGTGGAATGGGCAAAGTTGCTACATCCTACACCAGCTCTCGGCGGTGAACCGCGAGAAAAGGCGTTATCATTGCTACAAAAGTACGAAGCTCATGAGCGTGGTATGTATGCAGCACCTTTTGGTTTTATGAAGGACATGGGGGACGGCATCGTCGTCGTGGCTATTCGATCTGCACTCATCATGAATAATGTTCTTTATGCCTATGCTGGATGCGGCGTTGTCGCCGATTCTGATGCGGATGAAGAATATGCAGAAACTAATAATAAAATGCGCACCATTTTGGATGCGTTATAATACATTTCCAAACCCTTAGAAGTTGTTGAAAGGGAATATAATGAACGAATATATTGCTGCCTTGGTAGATGAGTTTTACCAACTCGGCGTCCGTCATGCAGTGTTTAGCCCTGGATCGCGTTCTACGACGATGGCTATGCTTTTCACGGAGTATGAAGGCTTTGAAACATATATGAATATAGATGAGCGCTCTGCTAGTTTTATGGCGCTTGGCATTGCAAAGGCTCATAAAGAACCAACTGTACTAGTTTGTACATCTGGTTCGGCAGTGGCTCATTATTTGCCCGCTATGTTAGAGGCTCAATATAGTGGGGTACCTCTTATCGTATTATCTGCTGATCGACCTCATACTTTGTTACATGTAGGGGCTCCACAAACAGTAGATCAACAAAAGATTTTTGGTACAGCCGTAAACTATTATGAAGAACTAGCGGTGCCGCAAGAGGATCATTACTACACATATCCACGCCAAGTAGCTCGCAAGGCGTATATGAAAGCTATGGATACTAAAAAAGGGCCCGTTCATATCAATGTACCTCTCTTTGAGCCGTTAGTGCCTGAACTAGATTGTAAGCACTTTGAAGCGGGACGTAGCCCTTACAAAGTATTTAAACCTAATTACGGTGATGTATTTAGCTATCAGAATAGAAGTAATAATACAAGTAATCTAAGTAACATAAGTAAAGCAAGTAACGTAAACTATACTAAAAATACTACTGATAATAACACTAATAACACTAATAACTCTAATTCATTGCTTGCACAATATAAGAAAGTCCTTATTTTAGCTGGTCCACAAATCGATGTAGATGAGGTTAAAAATATATATTTCTTTGCGGAGAACTTACAAGCTCCTATCTTGGCGGATCCATTGTCCAATGTAAGACGCTGGCATAAGACTGATGCTATTGATGATAATCATGAATTTGCTATCAATCGTAGCAATGATACAGATATGACTCAGAAAAAACAGTCCCCTGATGTTGTGATTTCCACATATGATGCATTTTTAGCGGATAAAGAGTTATGGCCTGTACTAAAGCCAGATTGCGTGATTCAGTTTGGACAAATCGTTGTGTCTAAACGCGTGCAACAGATGGTGGCGAGTTGGGATGATGTAGAATACATTGAGGTTAACCCTACGATGGACTTCATAAATCCAACGGGGAAAACCACCATACACATGCAAGCAAGCATTGACGTATTTACACACTTGTATAGTGTAAAAAATGACTCTCATGTATATCTTGGCAAATGGCAGTATTTAGAAACAGCAGGAAAAAAACAATTACGTACGGCTGTTGATGAACCAAGTTGTTTTGAAGGTCGCACGATACGCGAGTTACAACAACATATTCCTAACAATAGCCAAGTGCTAGTGGCGAATAGTATGACCATTCGCGACTTTGATTACTTCTGGTTTTCTGGTGAATCCGATGCCGTTCTTTACGGTAATCGTGGTGTTAATGGTATCGATGGTACCGTTTCAACTGCACTAGGTCTTGCCACAAATGGTCAGTCTACATATCTCGTAACGGGGGATTTGTCTTTATTCCATGATCTAAACGGCTTAGCGATTGCTAAAACGCACAATCTAAATTTGACGATTATTTTGCATAATAACGATGGAGGCGGCATTTTTGAATACTTACCGCAAAAGGGAACGAAGCATTTTGATTACTTGTTCTCTACAGAACAAGGGTTAGACTATAGTGGGGCCGCTAAACTCTATGGCTGTGGGCACACTAAAATCTCTAGTCCTGATGAATTGAGTCGTGTATTAGCTAAAGTTGGCAAGGAATCTGGGGTTCATATCATTGAAATACCTACAGACCGAAAATATAGTCGACAGTTACATAGGAAATATACAAAAGTTTCAGTTGATATGGAGACATTACTATGAGTCAGTATTTTTGCAGTATTGTAGATAATGCTTTGTGTAATCCAGCTCAGCGTATGTATTTTGACTTGGGCGAGTACCGCTACGGTTTGACTGTGGTTGGAGAAGGTGAACCCATTGTATGTTTCCATGGTTTTTCTGAATCAAGCTACACTTGGGATTCTATTAATCTGCCGGGATATCGTGTGGTCCGTATCGATTTGATCGGCCATGGTGATTCAGATATTCCTGATGAAGATAAGGCTTATACCATTCCTCAAATGATAGAGGATTTGCATACAGTTATCTATCATATGGTTGGTGAAAGCTATTACCTCATGGGTTATTCCATGGGTGCGCGTATTGCGCTTTCTTATGCTTTGCACTACGAACGTGAAATCAAAGGTATCGTTCTTGAAAGTGGCTCTGTAGGTATCGCTTCTGATGTTGAGCGAGCTGAACGCCGTAAGGCTGATGAAGACTTAGCGAGTCACATCGAAGAGCATGATGGCGCTTGGTTTGCTACACGATGGGCAGAGGTTCCTATTTTTGAAAGTCAAAAACAACTTTCAGAAGGGGTAGAGGAATTAATCTATCTACGTCGATCCAATAATAGCACGTACGCCTTAGCCTGTACATTGCGTGGCTCAGGGCAGGGCGTAATGTCTTATGTAGGCGATAAATTAGAAAAATTCTCTGTTAATGGTTTATATGTGAGTGGCGCATTAGATACAAAATATACTACAATAGGAAGAGATGTATTTGGCAAGTTGCCAAGATTTAATCATGTCATCGTCGAAGGGGCGGGGCATAATGTACATATAGAGAAACCGCAGATTTTTGAACGAGCGGTGTTAGATTTTTTACAGAAGAAAGGTTAAGTCCATGAGCAAATTTGATTGGAAAGTATTGGATCGTAATTATGAAGATGTAATTTACGAAACATATAATGGCATTGCAAAGATTACTATTAACCGTCCAGAAGTGCGCAACGCATTCCGTCCTAAAACGGTAATAGAGTTAATTGATGCTTTCACAGTAGCTCGTGAAGATAACGAAGTAGGCGTAATCGTATTGACTGGTGCTAACCACGGAAAAGGCGAAGATAAAGAAGCGTTCTGCTCCGGCGGTGACCAAAGCGTACGTGGTCACGGTGGTTATGTAGGTGACGATAATGTACCTCGCTTGAACGTTCTCGATTTACAACGCTTGATTCGCGTTATTCCTAAACCTGTTATCGCGATGGTTAATGGTTATGCTATCGGTGGTGGACATGTGTTGCACATCGTATGTGACCTTACAATCGCTTCTGAAAACGCTAAATTCGGTCAAACTGGTCCTCGTGTAGGTTCTTTCGATGCTGGTTATGGGGCAGGTTATTTGGCTCGCATGATTGGTCACAAACGCGCTCGCGAAGTATGGTTCTTGTGCCGACAATACACTGCAGCTCAAGCTTATGAAATGGGCATGGTTAATACTGTGGTACCATTCGATAAATTGGAAGAAGAAACAGTTCAATGGTGTAGCGAAATCCTTGAATTATCCCCAATGGCATTACGCATGTTGAAAGGTGCCTTCAATGCCGATACAGATGGTCTTGCAGGTTTACAACAATTCGCAGGGGACGCTACATTGATGTACTACACAATCGATGAAGCTAAAGAAGGTCGCGACGCGTTCAAGGAAAAACGCAAACCTAACTTCAAACAATTCCCTAAATTCCCTTAATAGGGAGTCGATACAGTCCTATATTACGGATTATATTAACTGTTAAAACGACAAGTGCGCCTCTACATGAGGCGCCTTTCTTGTAATATCTCTTTACTTATCATATTTCAATTATTACATTTTAGTAATTACTTACTTTTTAGTTGTTACTTACTATTTATTATTTATTTATTGCTTATTACTTATTGGTAGTTAGTGATTACTTATTAGTGATTAGATCTAGATACGAGGTGAAACGATGGAGTGGTTACGTCATGGTGCACAGCACTATCCTGATCGCATATGTATAAATGAATATACCTATAACGATATATACCGTGGCGTACTCCATGTAGCTCGTAATTTAGCGCCTTTAGAAGCCTCTCGAGTAGCTATCTTATCCGATAACTCTGTGACCATGGCAATGTATGTGTTGGCTGCTATACTAGTTCATAAAGAGGTACTTCTACTCAATGTACATCTTAAGCCAAACGAAATAGCGAACCAATTGAATCAATTAGGTGTTACCGCCGTACTACATAGTAAAGAACGACGTAGCCAATTGCCTGATGCAGTTGAAACTCAAGTATCAAATTTAGTTGCTCCTATAGTATCAGATTCTGTTGAAAATCAGTTATCTCATTCCGTTGGTTCGGAGGCTGCTAATTCAATTGTTACAATTGAGTTTGAAACTTTAGAAAGTATTCTATCGGATTTAGCGGTCGAGGATTCCTTTGATTGGACCTTTGCGGACGCAGACATAGCTGCTATCATGAATACGAGCGCTACTACGGGGCAATTTAAGTCTGTACCGCTTCGATGGGGGCAAATTAAAGCTCATGTACAAGCATCCCAAGAGGTACTAGGGAAAACAGAGCAGGATAATTGGCTAATGGTACTGCCTCTGTTCCATGTGAGTGGTTTATCTATCTTGATGAGGTCTCTTTATAATGGGACGGCTGTTACTATTTTGCCTAAATATGATGAAGCTCAAGTTCTAAAACTCATTGAATCTGAGCAAATCAATATGATGTCCTTGGTGCCTACCATTCTGACTCAATTAGAGCCACATATTACACATCATAAGTTACGCGTTATCTTGCTCGGTGGAGAGTTTATTCCGATGGCACTAATCGATGCTTGTGAAAAGAAATCGCTGCCTATCTTTAAGACCTA